>Ga0222715_10002561_pt1 | contig 16514 bp, 11 predicted proteins | sample C33_9DmetaG_FD_165056 | JGI IMG/M metagenome (GOLD analysis project Ga0222715, IMG submission 165056) | Estuarine water microbial communities from San Francisco Bay, California, United States - C33_9D | ecosystem: Environmental > Aquatic > Marine > Unclassified | place: USA: California... | reverse complement strand
ACAATCATTCATCATTAAGAGACAATGGCTCTATCACTGACTCTTCTCCAATTTGTTCCATCGTAAAAAGCCGGTATTGCTCCGCCTGATTCATTAGTACAAAATACCATTGCTCCCACGGACGATACTAAAGTGCTCAAATCTGATACAGTCTTGTTGACTAACTTCATAGGAGCATCGTTGATAATTTCATCCACAGGATCCAGTGTAATTGTGGTTGGTGATGATATGGTGTATGTGCCTACCAGTGTGTTAGGTGCTTGTATTGAACTGGCTTCGATATTTGTAATTGTTAATGTATCTGTTGTTTTGTTGTAGGTAAATCCTGCATCACCACCAAATGCTCCGCCATCATTAAATTGTACCTGAGTATCTACTCCACCTGGAGTTCCGCCACCGCCACTTGCAGTTGCTGGTTTCCAATACGAATTAGCATTGTCCCAAGTAAGCACTTGTCCATCTGTTGGCACAGCATTGTTAACATCTGCTAGTGTGTTTAGGTTTGAACCTGTTAAGTCTGCTAAAGCACCAATACCTGCCGCTGTTGGTGGAGTATACGTGAACACTCCATTAATATTGTTGTAGGCAATACCGCCATCTCCGCTCGCTGATGCTTCTGCACCAACTGAAAGATCTGTTAGAGCAATACCACTTGCGTCGGCACTGTTTATCCAAGCACTGCCGTTGTATTTTAATACCTGTCCATTTGATGGTGTTGTTATTGTTGTATCTGTTAAAGTTGCTAGTGTGCCACCTGCAGAATTAATTGTGACAGATTTTGCTGAGTTGTCTGTGGTTAGTGTAACACCTGTACCAGCCACAAAAGTTAACACACCGTTTGTTGAAGCAGTGGTTACATCTGTTTGTCCTGAAACTCTCACAGTGTTAAAGATATTTTGATCAACATTTGGAGAAGAGTTGGTAACTGTTACAGATTTACTCACATTGTTTGTAGTAAATGTTATTCCTCCGCCATTGATAAATGTCAACGCAGTGTTTGTGCTGTTTGGAGTGATACTGGTTTGTCCAGACACAGCAATACTGCCAAATAAATTTTGATCCACATTTGGTGCTGAGTTTGTAATGGTAATTTGATCGCCCACAGCATCACCGGTGATACTGATTCCTGTACCTGCCGCAAATGATAATGTGTCTGTGGTTGTGTCTGCTGTGATTGTTACTCCACCTGCCAACACGTTTTGGAAAATATTTTGATCCACATTTGGAGCACTGTTGGTGATTGTGATCAAATCGTTTGAAGCACTCATTGTGACACCAGTACCTGCTGAGAAACTTAATGTATCAACGTTGGAACTTGCTGTGGTAGATCCGCCTGATGGTGTTATGGCAAAGGTTTTATAAGCATAGTTGTCTGGCAAATTGAAGTTTGAGTTACTGCCAACATAATTGATCTTTAATTCACCATTTACCACAGAAGTTGCGATGTCTGTTCCACCTTTTATAGGCAATGTGTCTGTGATAGAAGATGCTGTGATTGTGCCAGTATCTCCTGTTACATTGTAGAAAATATTTTGATCCACGTTTGGAGCACTGTTAGTGATGAATACTTGATCCACTGCACCTCCTGGACCTGAACCTGTACCAGTTGCTGTGATCGAAATTCCTGAGCCACCTGTGAAATATAATGTATCATTTGGATCATCTGCTATCAATTCAACATTGGAAACCGGTGTACCTATAGCAACAATTTCGAAATTGTTGGCTTCGCCACCCACGTTACCTGTGTAATTGATTTCTAAAGTGTTGCCTGAAATATTGGTTGATATTGCTGAACCACCCACAATGTTCAATGTGTCTGTGATAGAAGATGCTGTGACTGATCCTGAATCAGATCCTACAGTTTGAAACAAGTTTTGATTCTGTATAGAACTGTCTATCTGTATGGTGTCATTGGAAGCATTTGGTGTGATTACTATGCCTGCACCTGCCACCAATGTTAATGTATCGCTGGTTGAATCTGCCACCACATTTGTTAAGCCAACTCTGATGGTGCTAAACACATTTGGTAATGTTTGAGTATTGTTGATTGTGATAGAATTTTCATCTGTTCTTGTGACTGAAATTCCTGAACCTGGTATTATTTTTACATCATCAGTTGCACCACTTGAACTTTGTAATCTTAAAACTTGATTGCCTGAACCATCAGTGGCACTTGCTATACCATAGGTTGTGTTATTATCCGTACTTGTGAATGTGAAAGAATTGGCATTTCTAGTGATACCTACATTGGTTCCTGCTATTAGTGTGATGTCTTGAATGGCATCTGAGCTGTCTCTCAATCTAATTTTTTTACTGTCGACATCATCACCATCTTCTGCTGATATCACATAAGTGGTATTGGTGTCTGGACCACTGCCTGCCACATTGTGAGTGATGGTCAATACATCTGTGCCGTTTTCTTCTGTGAGTGTTGTGGTCACATCACCTGCACCTTGAATTTTTAATGTGTTGCCTGGCAGTATGGTTCTTGCCACAGAATCATCTGCTGTGATGATTAATCCACCACCACCTTGCACAATGACATCGCCACCGCCACCGCCTTGTCCCAACAAGCCTGTGTTGTCTGTGAGTTCAGAAATGTCTGATGGTATTGTGGGTGTGTTTTGTAATTCGCTGTATTGCAGTGTGAATGGTTGACTGTTGATGGTGATGCTTTGTGTAGATATGGCATTCACACCAACCAGATTAGAATTGGTCAAATCTAGATTGTCATTGATGGGTAATTCTTTTATCTTATTACCGTCTGATGTGTCTACTACAAGTGGTATTCTGTTTGCCATATCAATATTTAACTCCTAGTCACCTTTTATATCTTTAATTTGTTGTTGTAATTCTTTTACCTGTGCTGATAATTCTTGAATTGATTTTACAAGAGATGGTATTAACTTGCCATAAGACGCTTCAAGTTTTTCAGGATTGGTTGCGTACACCAGTCCTGGAAGAACTACACCTTCATCTTCTTGTGCCTGTTGTAATTCTTGAGCAATAAATCCAGTGTCAGGTTGATCCACTTTGCCGCCATCACGCATATTCCAAGTAAATGCAACTGGTCTGAGTCTTTCGACAAAGTTCAAACCGAGTGATAAATCTTCAACATCTTTTTTGTCTCTTGCATCTGATAATGATGTAATTGTTTGTGTATTACATCGCAGGGCGTTAACAGAACTATTACCTAATGTGATTTCGTTACTGACGGTTGCCGCCGACCAACTTGCTTGATACCCAAGCATGGTGTTGTTTGTTCCTGAACCTAGGTTAAAAGCATCACCACCACCGGTGTATGCACCAACCATTGTTACCGTATCAGAATTATTAGAATAATATCCTGCTCTATATCCAACAAATACGCTTTTGGTTCCGTTGGCAAGGCCATACCCTGATAGGTCACCTACAGCAGTATTATATCTACTATCAACACTACTGCCATAACCATCTAAACTCTCGAGAGCACTATTTCCAACGGAAACATTGTGTGTACCATTTCTTATACGTAGTAGAGAAGCGTCTCCTATAGCGATATTTTCTTGTGCTGTTCTATTTCTATACATCGCTTGTCGACCAATAGCAATATTCCTAATGCCTGTTACTCCTATATAATCGGCAAATATTCCAGTTCCAATAAGGATATTATTTGATGCAGTAGTAAGGCCGGCACCAGCATTATTACCTATTGCAATATTATCACTTCCAGAAGTAGTAGAATTTCCAGCAGATGTTCCTGCAAAAAAGTTGTTAGTTCCAGAGGTGTATGCATTAGCAAAGTTGGTAAGGTTAGCACTATAAAGGTTACCAGTACCGATAGTGGCAAATTCTCCACCACCACCACCACCACTTGCCGGTGCCACCCAAGCACCACCTAGATAAACCACCATACTTAATACACCATTGCTTAATGGATCCCAATTACTTCCATCTGCTATTGCTATCATACCATCTGCTGGGCTGGTAGGTGGAATGGACAGTACTGGTATTTTAATAACACCATTTTTAAATTCTGTTCCGTAACTTTGCGTTTGAATACGTGGAGATGATTCAGTGTGTCTAATATCAGTACCAGTCGTAGCATCTATTCTAAAGGCATTTTCACTTGAAAACTGATTGGTCTTAATGTTTATATCAAAAGCAGTGAAAGTCAGTATTTCTAATTCAGGACCACTAGCCTGTCCATAAGAATTATCAATATACTGCACATCTAACCTTGTAGTGTCGATATGAGTATCATTAAGTGTTAGTACTGAACCAGTAGCATTGTCTGTGATACCTGTGAGAGAACCACCACCTGCGTTGGCATCCACGTAGGCCTTGGTAGCCGCGTCTTGTGGATTTGTGGGATCTACCACATTGATGATTTTGCTGGTGCTCACATCCACAGCACCTGGGCCGTCTGGATCCAAAACAAGATCCATGCCATGCTGTGGAGTTCTTATCGCGTAACCATGGGTGTATAGATCGCCACCCAATCTTGGAAAGGGATCTTGTCCCACAGCCACGTGACCATCTGGGTGTTCAAATGTGATGGAATCAATGTTGTAGTTGTCTGTGAAACTGTGTCCAGTGACATCTATTAACAAAAAAGTATAACCATTATAACTGGTGCTTGTTACAGTCAATGTTTGGGTTACATCTATTGGTCCTCCTCCAGGACTATTATTGTTGTTGAAATGCACAGTGATCTGGTCTCCTGCTTTGAGATTGTACAGATAATAGTACCACGTGCCCACCACACTTCCTGTTGCAGAAAATGGTGTTGAGTGAGACAATGTAATTCTGTTGTTGATACCTTCCATGTAAATACCATTAGTCCAATCACCATTTGCTATGGAATAAGTTTTGGGTTCACTGCCACCTGTAGGATTAGCATTGATCCAATCACCTGAACTTGCATTGTATGATAATACCTGATTGTCTTGTGGATCGTTGATGTCAACGCCTGTCACTTGACCTAAAGTAATTGCTGAAAGATAAGTTGCTGAATCCACAGAATAATTGCCTGCTCCATCAGTTTTCATAAACCCTGATGATGTGAAATCTCCATCTACCACCACATCTGCGTGTGATGTTTCTGCTGTGAGATATGAACTTAAATCTGGTCCTGTGATTGTGATGTTGCCATCCACATCACTGGCAGTGGTGATATTTGCTCCACCTTTGATTGAAATGTTTGATCCAGATTGTACAGTTCTCACTGTAGAATCATCACCTGTGATATTGAAACTGAATTTTCCTGCTGTGACATCTGCGATTGATGTGTCTAAATCTGTCTGACTTGGAATTTTTACTCCCCCCAATTTTAATTCACCACTCTCAACACTGATTGCTGTGCCACCCAAATTGATGGTGTTGCCTGACAGATATAAATCTTTAAATCTTTTTGTGGCAGAACCAATATCGTAAGCCACATTGGTGTCTGGAATTATATCACCCTTAACTGTGCCATCAAGATTAATTTTGTTGTTCTCAGCATCAACCAAGATGGTTGAATCACTGCCCACCACGTTGCTGTCTCTTCCTTCTAAAATTTCAGCATACACTTCGGTGAAGTTTGCATTCACTTTGATGAATGCGGATCTTAACGGTTCGCCATCACCGTAGTTGGCGTCTGTTCCTACATTTATAATTTGTTGTGCCATTATACTCTACCTATCACTGCTTCGATAATGCCTTCAGCGGCATCATCTTTGTTTTGTAATGCTTTACCAATAATTGTTCCTGCTTTGGCATCATTGTTTCTTATCGCGTAACCTGGTGTGGTTGAACTCACCAACAAGTCACCTTTTTGTATGATTCCTATCACTTTGATTTTGGTTCTTCCTGTTAGAGCCAATGCTGTGACATTGTCTCCTTCAAGTGAATTGTTCATCAAGTATGCTGGATTTTCTGAAACAACTCCTGCCACTCTTGTGTCGTCTTTCATGCCTGTTACAGTAATTTCTTTGTCACCACCAAATATTAAAACTGTGCCCACATCATAAGAGTCATCTGCTAGATAATTTTCTGCCAAGTCAGCGTATTGAGCCGAAGTGGCCACACCATCAAACACATTGGCATACATGGTTGAATAACGTTTGCCTGTTGAACCAACATCCATGTTGTCACTGCCAGGTATAATACCTTGAGTTGTAGCAATTATTGGAACCACACCATCTGCCACGAAAGCAATTTTTCCTTCTGATGATTCATCCAAACTCACTATGTATGGATTGTTTGAACCTAATGCTACACCTGTAAAGTTGGTAGTTTTTGCTTCAGACTCGATATATTTTGTGTAAATGTATGTGGAAGCAATCGCTGGATCTGTGTTTTGTGCTGATCCATTATTATTGCTAGGTGACGGAGAAGCATCTGCTCCACCAAATCCAAATCTATTTCCTGTGAATGTGTGTTGTGTGTTGTCCACATTTGATCCAATCACACCATAAACTATTTGTCCACCAGGTGTTGTCACTTGCAGTGTTGATGCTGATGTGTCGAAAATTAATGTGCCGTCAATTGCTAATGAACCCACATCCAACTGACCTGATGCATCTGTTTTTGCAATACTGTTGGCTTCTCCTGTTTGAGAAACATTTGTGTAAGCATAAGTTGTAGCACCTGTTTTAATCAATGCTGAACCAGGATCTGCCGCAACACCCACTTCACTTACAAAGTCGCCGTCTTCTAATCCACCACCATTGCCTACAATAGATGAATATGAAACTTTTTCTGGAGCACCAGTACCTGCTGTGTTTCTACCATAAGAGAAGAAGTTGTCCAATTCAGGTAAGTCTGCCAAGTCAACTGATCCACTTTTCAGTGTAACCCAACCGTTGGTCACTGTGAAGTCGCCTGAATCAAAACTTGCCAATCCTAAATCTGCTTGAGTAATTCCTGTATCATTGGCTCTTGTGGTCGCCGCCTGCATTGACAGTTTGCTTTGACTGATTGCCGCAGTTGCTGATACATCTGCGTTAATAATTGATCCAGCATTCAATTGGAAATTGATTGTGGTTTCAGAATTTGATCTGCTGGCAGTCACAGTAACGTCTGATTGAGCATCTTCTACACCGTTTCCAATTTCGTTGATGCCAGTGTCAATCACATCAGCAGTTACACCTGAACCATTGTTTATTGTGTCATTAAGACTGAAGTCTGCTACCGATGTTAAATTGTATGAGATTCTTGTTGCTAGTCCGTAACCTGGAACCTGTGCTTGAATTAAATCATAGATAACACCTGTTGCTCCTGAGTTAGATCCTGTGATTGTTTCACCGCCAGCAAATAAACCATTGTCTGCTGGAGTTGTGTAAATTCTTTTTGCTCCATTGAATACCAACAGTTGTCCTGCTTGAATTGGAGTAATAATGTTGACGTCTCTATTATCAACCACTTCATCTGTTTGATAATTGATTTGATCCACATAAGATTTTGTTGCGGCATCTTGATTTACACCTGGGTCTTGTAAATTTTGTAGTTTGAATCCACCAGCACTGACGTTGTTGGTGAATGGAGTTGTACCATCTCTCGCCACGGCACCTGCACCAATTGGATTTGAAACCAATTGATTGTTGTGATCCCAATGTAATCTTCTGTTGACATATCCACGCACTGCTGATTCTGTAGGCACAGTGTCAGAAGCGTTGTCAGTCATTGCTGTGTCACTTGAAAATTCTGCAACCACAACACCACGTTTAAATCCAATACCATCCAAGTTGCTCAATGCAATTGAAGCCGAGAATGTAACTGAACCTGTACCTTGGTCAACTGTGAAGAATCTACCCACACGGAAGAAACCGTCTTGGTCAGTGCTCACATAGAACACACGTCCTTTGCCTCGTTCATCCACTTCCTGTGCTTGTACAGGTTCTTGTGGATCTCCGTAAATCACATTTGGATAGTTAGTAGTGTTGAAACCACCCGTTCCTATGTCTAAGAAATCGTGTCCTGTGGCTCTACAAGTTGAAATTGATACGGTTAAAGTTCCTGTTTCACCTGAGGCAAGGTTTGCTCTTAGGCTTATGGACTGATTCAATCTGTACATTGAACTTTGTAATCCTGCTCCAATAGGAGTAGCATTAACATCATTCACATCTTGAATTGTGATTGTGGCATACGTGCTTCTATCTGTGTATGAAGTAATTCTGTGAACTTTTCCGTCCCAACCAAATATCATATCTCCAGCATTTAATCTGTTGATGTCTGATTGTTGAGTTAATTGATCAATAGCAATCACCACATCGCCTGGTGTGTTACCCATTGTGGTACCAGCACCTGCGTAGGTGTTGTTGACCACTTCAGTCATGTTCACGTTCATTTTGACAGTGTCAAAAGGAGAATCCATTCCAATGATTGATTCATCATTAGCAAGTGGTGTTCCTACTGGATCATTTGTTTGGAATGAAATACTTCTGTAAACAGCATCAGTGTATTCATCAAACACAATCGCTGTGGATGGTCTGGTTGGTGAAACATCTTCTAAATCTTCAAATTTGAATGATCTAGATGCTCTGATTGTGACAAGTTGTCCATCTACTAAAGCATCTTTCAATCCAGTGGTAGATGTGTTGTCTGATCCAGCAGTTCCAAGGTTAATTTTATAAACTGTACCATCTCTGGTGGCAGGTTGACTAGGCGCCACAGTAGTTTCAACATTGGTTACTTCGTATCTCACAACACCAATTGCACCACCGTGATCAATCTCTATTTCTGAATTGTTATAAGGTATGTATTCTAAATCATAAAGATATACTGCTGTGCCCAATGCCGGTTGAGCAAAATTAACTGAGCCATCGTTGAACACTATACCGGATTGTGTCATATTATCACTCAATGTGATAACATCGATTTTTTCATTTGGATTAGAACCTTCAGCAACTAAACCAAAGTCACCGTGTGCAGATGAACAGTTCAATGCACGAATCTGACCTCCTGCATTGGCGTACATCGCTATGTGACAGTAATAAGTGAAAGTAGAAACTTGTTCAGATAAACCACCATTCGTTGCCACAAGTCCATATGCTAAATCGTTTATCTGTACAAAGTCATTTGCAAGTAAAGATCTATTACCTGCTGTTTGTACAATAATATTGTAAGGTGTTGGATATGTGCCATCCCAACCGTTACCACTGTTTGAATTAGATGCTAATAATAATGTTGCAGTACCTGCCGATTGATCATAATTAGTGATTGCGGCAACTTGATATCTTGCTCCATCAATGTAAAATGGTGCAGGCATTTGAGGTTTGCGTAAAAATAAACCTGTTCCTGGCAGTGAAGCAACTTCGAGACTGAAAGCAGAATTTAATCCTACAACTCGCATTTCAACATTACCAGCATAACCATCCACATACATTCCACCTCTGAATGATTTTGCGTTAACACTCTGAGAGAATGAAGAAGCCGTTTGAGTATATGGTGATTTGGTTAAAACTTGTCCATCAGGATCCAATACTTCAGCAAATCCACCATGTGCTTGGAATGTGATGTTTCTTACCACTGACGCATCGTTCATCAAGAATACATCCATCTCCTTGTTGTTGATAGCAGGATTGTAAGCAGGATCTCCTTGAGGTACTGATGTATTAATAGGCTTGGATGGATCTTCAGCGTAATGATATGCAAATGCCTGTGTGCCAAGCACTAGTCCATCAAATGTTGTATCTCTGTAGAAATAAATGTTTGCCCAAGGTGATTGTGAAACAGCATCAAGTGGTCTGATAATTGTTCTTCTAAATTCATCTCCTTTAATAGATGTGTTGGCAGGTAACTTGATCGGTAAGTGTTCTTCGTATATGCCTGATTCAACTCTGATTGTGATTTGAGCATCTTTTACTTTGTTACCAAATTCCATTTCTTCACCAACAGTGAATTCTCTAGGTTCTTTTAAGAACATTTGAACTGTGTCTACACTTGCTCCTGCTGTGACAGAAACAATTTCACCCACTGCTCCAGAAGTTTTACCTCTGATTAATTTGCCTGGAACTAGATCTTTGTTGTTAGGTTGGTTTTGATCTACGAATCCTGCGTTGCCATTTGAAATTGTAATTGTGTATGTGCTACCATCAACCAATGTTGCGACGTAATCATAATTTTGAATTATTCCTTTAATCAATTCAAATTTTGCATTGGCAGAGTCTTTGCCTGATTGTGGAACAATTTTAGTGATATCGATAGTTTGTGACACTGCTTGTTGATACAATGTGCCTGGTGCTGTGTTTGTTAAAATGTTATTAACAATTAAACTTTGTGCAAACTGAATAGCACCCAACGTTTCAGTTAATTGTTGTTTGATTGCTTTTAGTCCGCTGTTTGAAGAATAATATCTCTTTGCCGCCTGTATAGATTGACTGTTGGCTGTTAAGCCTCCTAAAACATCAAGCACAACAGCATCTTGTATCAGTCCTACATCTCTTTCACACGTTGCTATGTTGTAAGAAAAATTTGGATATGTTGCGTTAACATATGCAACAGTTTCTTTGATAATGAATTGTCTGTTGGCATCCATTAAAAACTTCAATTGAGTTTGTCCTGTTGATGAAGTTATTTGTGCAGATTGTACAGTTGAATTAAAATTACCACCATTGTAGGTTATAATTTGAGTGTAAGGTCCAACACCAAATGGTGCTGTTGCTATAATTTGTTCAGCTCTTCTTGCCGCGGCAGAAATTGTTTTGTAAGCATATGCCAATGATCTTCCATACTTGTCAGCAGGTACACCTTGCATTGTATCATCACCATCTTGACTTACAAATAGATTAGTTGTTGATGCATAAGAAGTTGTATCCACATAATATTTTGAAGCCGCTTGTAAATCTGCTGGACCGTTTGGAGTACCTGCACCTGCTAAATCTCCTGGGTGATCGCTCAAGTAAAGAGGCCCGGTCATAGAATCACCTTGGCGTCTTACTGCTGATGTTCTTTGAATTGCTTCTGTAGATAGATAATTTCCAGACAGAGTAGAGTCATATGCTCCATCAGTAATTGTTTGAGTGCCTGTTCCACCTGATACTATAATTTTTATTCTTGTTGCATCGTTGTCGTTGGTTGCTTCTGCAGATGATGAATGTAAAGATATAGTGTTAGCATCTACATATCTAATATAGTAATTTGTTCCACTTACAACATTTGAAGCATCTGTTCCAGTAGAATTATAAACAAAAGGTAAACCATTAGAAGTTGTTGTAAAACCATGTGCAGGAATGTTTAAATTTCCACTCACATATGCTGTGATAGTTTTTGTGTATTCTGATGCATTGATAGGTTCTGGTCTAATTCTTACTTCTCCTGCTACACCACCCACACCTGAACTTCTTAAATATCTTCTATCAGCATAACCTTTGTTGATTACTAAATCATCTAGTGTAATATTTGTTCCATGAGTAGAATTAAAATCGTTTACAGCAGTTTGAGTTAATCCAACATTACCAATAGCAAAATTATTTGCATTCAATGGTCCACCTAAATCTGGTGATATATCGGAGTCAACACTGATAGAGTCTACAGTTAAAATAATGTTGTTGGCATCTGTGTAATCTACAGACAGTCCTGCTCCTGCAATGCCTTTCATTTCAAGGGCAGTGCCGGCAGAATTAGAAACTGGAATTTTATTTGCACCTAATTGATTAGGTGTGTCCGATAATGATGTGAAACCTATTTGACCGCCTTGTCCAAAGACAGCATATAATTCTGTGAAGTTTTCATTGGTTTTATTAAACGCATCTCTGATACTATCACCTGTACCATCGTTACCTTCAATACCAATATTAATAAACTGTTTAGCCATTTATCCTATCCATATCAAACTGAATGCTTTCGCCACAACCACAAGCACTTTTTGTGTTAGGATTGTGTATCTCAAATTGTGAACCAAATACTTCATTCACATAATCGATTTCAGTTCCAAACAAGTACATCACACTGTGACTGTCTATCACTAGTTTGCCGCCTTCTACTTCTATAATTTCATCTCCTGACTCAATTTCATTCTCGTCAGCAAATCCCCAATCATAGGAGAAACCAGCACAGCCACCTCCTCTAATACCCAATCTTACAGCATATTTGCTGTTGCTACTACACAAATCTTTAACTTTATTTTGTGCTGAAGCAGTAAGTGTCAAAATGGGCATAAAATAGTGTCCTCGTCTGTTGTATTTATGGAATTTTTACAAATGCTAATGTAAATAAATGTATGTATTTAGGAGAAAAAAAGGTTAAGACTGAATCTGAACGTGTCAGTAAGTTGGGCATAAAACACCAATGCAAACGCACTAAAACCTATTATGCGTTCAAGTGTGATGTGTGTGCTTCTGAATTTTTAAGAGCAAAAGGAAAAATTGAAAAAAAGCGTCTATCTACTTTTTATAAACACGTTTGTACTGAATGCGACCCAAAACGTTTTGCTCAACAACAAGGTGTAAAACAAAGACAGGTATTGGGTATGAACGCATCCAGTGACATTCCTATCAGTAAATTGTAATTACTCTGACTTCCAAATTGTCCAAGCACCGTACACAATTGCCGCGTAGGCCACAATTGCCGCGATTGGTTTGAAAATTAAAAATGAAACGCCAGCCGCAATTAAAAGAGCACCGTCTAAGGTTGTTCTTTCTTTGATTCTAGCATTGATCCATTTTTGGATTTGATTTATCATATTGGTCTCCTTCTTTTAAGATTGCAATCTTAAATTGATTGACTCCCAATTAATTATCCTTAAAATGCCTTCAAGATATTTCTTCTTGGCATCTTTGGCAGGAACATAATCCGAAAATGAATGTTCCCACATATCAATTGGCATCAATATGTCGGTTTTGTATGATTGATTTGGCGTGGTTTTGATAGAACCGTTTTTGGCAATGTATACCCAACCAGAACCTTGTATGGTCATGGCAGTTCTTATCAATTCTTTTTTGAAGTCTTCAAATGACTTGTGAGTTGCTTCTATTAAATTTTTTATATCACCTGTGGGTTTGTTGCCTGGACGAGGTGCTTGTAGTTGACTCCAAAACATATTGTGAAGTTTTGCTCCACCATAGTTAAAATCTGGATCACCTTCACCATCGTTGTATCTTCTCACATATGCTTTGGTCAGCACATTGTAATGATAATCTATATTTTCTTCAGACAGCACTGGTGAAAGTTCTGACATTTTGTAAGGCAGTTTCACTGCTTCTAATTTGGATTCTCTATTCTTTTTTGATTCTGTAATCTGTTCTAGTTTCATACAGATATTTATCGCTACACTAAACCAAGTTCCACAGCCTGATTGTGCAGTTGCTCTGCGGCAAGATTCTTCGCTTTGGCTTCTACTTGTATGTCCAATTGAGGTAAAAATGACAGTGCCCATTCATTCACAGCACGATTGGGCAACAGTTCGCTGTGAGCTCGTAATTTTTGTTTTTTACAACCTTTGTCCAACAGTGTCTGCATATCATGAATTTCTTTGTGCATATCTTCTGCATTAGGATATGCAGGTGCTAACCATTCATCTCTGCTGTAAGAATAGTGCATGGTTGGTCTGACACCACGCCATGAGTCCACAACTCTTTTCACTCTATCGTCTGTGGCTTGAATGTATTCGCCTGTTCGTACCCAATGATGATGTATGTCCAACACCAACGCACAATGTTTTTCTAGTTCTAAACTGGATTCTAAACCCCAACCCATTTCGTCGTTTTCTATTGTGAGTAGGTTACGTGCTTCTGGAGTCAATCTTGGTATCGCTTTGATGATACCCTCAGGACCTTGTCTGCCTGATATATGCACATTGATTTTACAACCATCTTGGAAAGATTTACCAAAGCCCATCCAACGTGCCATACGCACATGATATTCAAATTCGTCTATGCTTCTTTCCACAATGTCTTCATTGTCGCTGGCTAACACTGTGAATTGTCCTGGATGAAAACTGATCTTCACATTGTGTTTTCTTGCCAAGTCACCTGCTTCAGCAAAATGTTTTTCACAATATTGTATAACATCTGGTTTGTCCCAATAATATCTCCAGGTATTTTCTGTTGCCACAGGCAGTATGGGAGATGAAATTCTGCACATACGTCTACTCTCTGGCAGTGTTGAAACTTTTAAAATTAAATTTTTAATACCGTCAATGTTGTGTTTGAACACAAATGCCAATTTTTCTTCAGCATCTGCTTTGTGTTCATTCAACCAACGCACTGTGGTTGAACGTGTGTTCATTGGTCTTTCTATTTCTTCTAGTTGTTTTTTCTTAAGAGATCTATCATGGTGGAACCATTGACAGCAGAATCCAATACGTCTAATCATGCTTTATTATAGCATATATTTTGGTATATGTCAAACGTACATTGTGTTAAAACTGATAGTTATTCTTTCATCAGTTTGATTAGGATTAGAAAAATGTTCTAACCATGAAGGGAAAAGATACAATATTCCTTGTTCGCAAGGTACTTCCACACTTTTATTGTTGTATTCTGTGTTTTTAGAAAAAAGTTCGTGCATTCTATAAGGTTGTAAAGGAGAAATAAAATTTAATCCCACACTGCCTTGATCCACTTTTGGATAATATGCCGCACTCACAATACTCACTTCGTGTCTGTGTATTTGAACACTTTGACCTTTTCCTAACTTGTTAAACCAACTCATTGATATTTTTATATTGTTTGGTAATCCAACTTTATCACAATACACATCAACTGCTTTTTGGAAGTCTGCTTTTAAATCTTTTACATCTTCGTGATCTAATATGTGATGATCACCTTTCAAATAACTGCTTTCAGCACCACTCACTAGCCCGTGCGGTTTGGTTTTCCATACTTCTATCAATTCCAATAATTTTTTATTATCTTTGTGCTCTTTAAAATCGAATCGTAGCACAGGTGTTGCGAACATATTTGCTATGTTGTAGTTCATTTCCAATTCTCCTTACACCAGGGATCCTGGCAATGTTTAGGTTGAGGGTCACCGTGAAACACAGCAATAGATGTTTCAGGATGTATTTTAGGCACGCCTGGAGAGACAAAATCTTTAATGCCGTCTTTATTACGCACCATGGGAGGCTTTCCTCGCATTTCCCATTTGTAACTCTGTATCCATTCGTCGGGCCAAAAACTAAAATCTCTTTTCACTTGAGCAAATAACCAATCCTGATCTCCATGAAATCTACGCACAGGACTAGATGGGTCTTTTATAAAATCTCGATAAATTTGTGGATGCTGTCCAATGTTCCATCGTACCACACTGCTGTTAAATTTATTCCAGGCAGGATTGTTACATCTATTAAAATCTCTAATCACACAAAACTCACCTGGTTTGTATGTGAATAGATTATCTATACTTCTAAAAATAATAACATCTAAATCTATGTACAAAATTGTGCCCTGTGGATCTTGTAGAGGAAGACTGGGATTAAACAGTAAAGGTTTGTGCCACCAACCATTAACTCCATAAGATGTTGGCAGTGGCATCACTTTAACTGTATGATTGAGTCCTGTGGGATTTTCTGTGAAGCAAACAAATTCAAATGGCAGTGTACAATATCTACGCACCATTTGTTCCAGTGTATTCACATACTCTGGACCATACTTGTTTCCCCATTTAAGACAGACAATGTAGTTGATCATTATGCTTCGTATATAGCAGAATTGGCTCCATGCTCAGCACACTCCACTCTAACCACATAACAACGATTATTTGTTTTCTCTCTAATCAATTTGTCAGCAAAGTTAAAGGCGTGTTCTGCAAATTTTTCTGCACCTACTCCTTTGAAAAATCTAATTTCTGCTAGATCCAGTTCTTGTAGTTCTCTAAATTTATCAATGTGTGGATCATCTAAATCCAAACAAAGTTTATGATCAAACTGATCTTCCAACCAAGCCTTCAAAGGTTTTAGTCCTCCAAAGTCTACTGCCCAGTTCTTGTTGTCCAATTCATCACAACCAAATGTGAATGTAAATGCTAATGAATAACCATGTAGCAAATGGCAGTGTGAATGATCTGCGTTGGGCTGACGGAACACTGCTGATAAGCCTATGTTGTGTCCGTAGTGTTTTGTACTATAATGTTTCATATGTTTTCCTTTTCCAACGGCAGAATGTTTAAAGAGGGGTGACGTTGAGGCCTCATATGTTTAACTATACAAAAATAATTTGTGCTTGTCAAGTTTAAATTATAATACTTTTTTGTAAATCTGTCAATGGTATTATTTTTAAATTTGGTATATTTTTCCAACTTTCCGGTGTTTGGAAATTTTCTTCCACATAGTAGTTGAAGTTTTGTTTTGAATAGTGTTCAAATATCTTTTTATTTTGGTAGATCCAGTATGATGGATCCACTGGCTGTTTGGCTGAATCGGAATAGGATTTGGTATCCTTATAAACATTATTCACATAACCTTCCACACCAAACAGATCAAATCCTATAATATGAATGTGTTCAGTCACTGCATACTGTAGAGCAACCAATAGAGCATATTGTCCTGTACCCCAGTGCCAAGGATCATCCTGTCTTAAATCTCCTTTGTAAGGCACATCTGGCACAGGAAA
>Ga0222715_10002553_pt1 | contig 16567 bp, 26 predicted proteins | sample C33_9DmetaG_FD_165056 | JGI IMG/M metagenome (GOLD analysis project Ga0222715, IMG submission 165056) | Estuarine water microbial communities from San Francisco Bay, California, United States - C33_9D | ecosystem: Environmental > Aquatic > Marine > Unclassified | place: USA: California... | reverse complement strand
ATACGCGAAGCATGGGGATGATACCATCCGATTGACCATTTGTCCCCCGAATACGAGATTTATTGGCTCTCACATCATGGATGTGCATCCCAATACCCCCAGCCCACTTTGAGATTTGCGCACACTCCGTAAGAGTTCCATAGATACCGTTGATTGAGTCCTCCTTGTTGGCGATAAGGAAGCAACTGGACATCTGCGGTCTTGGTGTACCAGCATTGAAGAGGGTTGGTGTTGCGTGAATGAACATACCTTGGGACATCTTGTCGTATGTCTCCAAGACAGAATCAATGTCTTCCCCGTGGATGCCGATCGCGACCCGCATGAACATGTACTGTGGGGTTTCCATCAAGACACCATCCAGTCTCTGGAGGTAGCTCTTCTCAAGGGTTTTGAGACCAAAGTAACCAAAATCATAGTCCCGCTTCGTATCAATATCGTCCCTGACACGACCAGCAATGCGCGCAACTTCATCGGTCACAATACCAGCTTTGGCCAACTTCTTCATAGCGATATGGAAATTGTTGGGACAGACCTTCTGGATGTTACTGGCGGTGATTCGGGTTGCGAGTATTTCATAGTCTGGGTCTGATGTAATCAAACCGATACAGACTTCTGCGGAAAGGGTATCAATCTCCTGAACGGTAATACCATCGTAAAGGGATGAGGCAACTTGTTGGGCAACCTTGGAAGAGTCGCAATTTTCTGAGAGTCCGTATGTTAGATTCTTGATCCTATTGGTGATGTTATCAAATTTCATATCCTCAATACGACCTGAGCGCTTAACGACTCTCATGTTTACTAATTAGTCATCGTGTTTTATTTTTAACTTACTTGAGGCACTTTTCAATATCACCACTTCGCACCTTGACTGTACCGAAGGTTTCAAACTTACGATCCTTCTGGAGAAGGTAGGAATTGTTGAAGAAGCGACCTTCTTCACCTGGCTTACTCACTGGAGCATATGATCCAACGAAGCAGGCTGGGGGTTGGCATGGAATTTGCTCAACATTTGTGGGTTTGTTGGCATAGGCTTCGTCGAAGTCGGCGATGTTCAACATTTAGTATTTACAGAGTTTTTTTTCCGAGGGTATATTAAATGTGTGACAACCTCCACCTCGACTCCCTCAAGCAGTGTGAGACTCCACTCAACACCCTGTTCTTTTCTGAGTTCAACCAAAATCTTCTCCAGCGTGGAATCCGTCAGGCGTTCAAGGATAAGACTGGGATTGCGATTGATCGTCAAAACCCGGATGACTTGTACAGCCTCATGCGCGTCGTCTTTATCAATAACTCCGGTGACCACCACTCTCGTGTGAACGAACAAGTCAAGTTTATGAATGGACGGGTCATTGAGACTGCCTTGGGTCAAATTCAAACCGGTGTTTCCCAATATATGGCATATGTCCAAGATATTGATACCATCGCTACACCACTTGATCAACCAATCAATACCAGTACCGTTGGTAAAAAGATTGGCAAAAATAACAAGATTGGTATCAATTAAAGTTTTGAGTCGTTGACAAAGTAAGATGAGCCTCAATTATTATAAATCGGAGACTGAAAAAGTGTGTAAATCAAAGGGATGGGACCGAGCCGCTGTAGATACAGTATGGCTTCTCCTGACCGAAGAAGTTGGTGAACTTGCTTCGGCTATTCGCCAATACAAAAAGACTTACAAAAAGACTGGGCTCAAGAAGGAAAGGGGTACGGATGTTATGATGGAGATGGGTGATGTCTTCAGTTACCTCTTCCAATTGGCCCATATGTTAGATGTTGACCTCGATAAGATGTGGGATGAACATCGATCTAAAATGAAAACTAAAAAATATAATCTGAAGTAAAAGTAACTATGAGTAAGTACATGCTCAATGATGAAGATGCCATCAATGATGTCAACCCATTTGTCTCCCATGATTTCTCCCTTCCAGGGGGTGTGAGACAGACGGGCAACTTTGAGGATTTCACTGAAATGCGGAGTGAACCAGGTATTCCAGAAAAGGAGCGTAGTGTCTACTGCGACTATGGTCTGTGTGCTGAATCTAAGGGTGCCTGTTCTTTATCTAGACCAGTTCACCCACGAAGAAACATTGACACAGGTTTCACAAAGAATGATAGAAAGTTTATTGAGCGCGTTGTTGTCGGTGTCGCCAAGAATCCAAAGTTCTCCATTGTGGGGGCTCTCATCTGCCTTTTGGCTATTGCGATGATTCTATACTACGCAAGACGCTAAAGAAATATTCAAGTCTTGATTCATTTGTCGTCCTTTGTACCAGATCCATCAGCGTATCTTCACAAAACTTCCGGATAAACTCCCTCTGCCAAGCACTCTTAATATTAATCCAAGGTGGCTGGAAGGTGGAATCTAAAATAGTACTCGCGTAAGCTGTCCGAATGTATGTATGTACACTGCGTCTATCGGCCACAATATTTTCAAGGGCCAATTCGGCCATTTTTTGGCGGACTTCAAGGGTCTTTTCACACATCGTGTCTAAGAACTTTTCATATGGAATAGACTGTGTTTTGGAATTGAGCACAACCCAATCGGCGAGGGGCTTTGTGTTAATGTAGTCTACATAGGTCTCGTAGCCCTTACCCCTCACAAATCGCTCATACCGAATCTCAACATATTCCAATTCAGACTCAACATCGTAGACAGCCTTAGCTGACTTGATGAAAGATGTCATTTTGATCTACAGACGAATATAATCTCTAAGTAATGTAAAGAAATATGTCAGTTGTATCGATGCTTGCGGGTGTTGGTCTTCTCAGCGTCTGCTGCCTTTCTTCAAGTGTAGCAACGACCATAATGGGTGGTCAGAAGGGACCCTCGTCCACAGGACCCTCGTCCACAGGACCAGCCCCTCCTCCTCCACCCCCAGAAGGTGTGGCTAATGTTAGATATGTGCGTTTAGAACGCCCATCTGTGGATTATCCAAACAATATTATAAACTTGGCAGAAGTTGAAGTATTTGATGAAAATGATGTGAATGTAGCTTCGGGTAAAACTGTCACCGGTGGACCCGGTGCTGCACACAGTGCTGGACCATTTGCGAGATTGGTTGATGAGAACAAGGAACCAACTAACTTTGCACACACCACAGGAAGTGGTGATAGTTTCATGCAGATTGACTTAGGTAGCGCTACAACTGTTAAAAAAGTTGTGATTACAAACAGACTAAACTGTTGCCAGCAACGTACTGAAAATATGAAAGTTAAGCTATTGGATGCTGATAAAACTGTATTGAAAACAACAAATGCTGTTAATAAGGATCAGAAAGAGATGACAATAGATTTCAGCGCTACAGCGCCAGCTTGGGAATATTTACCAATGTAAACCTAAGTCGCGACTTGCTACTTAAAAATTAGATAAAGACGAGAGAAAGCTACACACATGTATTCGGCTATTGCCAACAACAGTTTTTCCTACCTCCTCACCCTTGATGAGTTTAGGAAACAACTTCCCGACGAAACGAGACCTTCTTGGATAAAGATTACGACAATCACTATGGTCTCAAGCTTTATCCAAGACATTGACATAAAGAAACTTCGCAGCACCTTTGAGGAATTGGGGTCATACAAGTTGAAACGCGTTGGTACTGAAAGTGCCGCGGGGTTTGAATGGAAATTGAAACCAACAACTTTTTACAATCAAGTGACTCTCACATACCATGACAGTTACAGCACGAAGTCTGTCAAGGTTTTTCCGAATGGTTCTATTCAGGTCGCAGGATGCTGTGATCTCTTTGACTGTAAGAGGATTATCACCCAATTGACCCACATCTTCAAAACCTTTTTGGGAATGGAGATTCAAATGCCAGTGGATTCCTTCCGAGTTGTCATGATCAACTCCAACTTCTCCCTCAACTACAACATCAATCTCATGAGGGTGGCTCAACACTTTGAGAACCACTCCGAGATCTTTAAAGTCTCTTTTGAACCCGACAGATACTCAGCTGTAAAAATCAAGTTTCAACCGGCTCAAGATATGAAAGAAATTACGACGAGCATCTTCTCAACTGGCAAGATTATCATTACTGGTGCAGAGACCCTCAAAGAGATTGCCTTTGCGTACAACATTATCAATCAACACATCAACGACGATCCCCAAATTCGGGTCTCCCCAACCACTGAGACGGATGTCTTTGATACATTTTTGGGACACAAGTGTGAACCCATGGTTGAACACCTGAGAGCAAAGGGATTCAACTCCTGGCTCCAGACGATCACGAATAGACAAATTAATTTCTAATCCTAATTTAATAAAGATGTCTCAACGACTTGGAATGGCCGACGGGCGATGCTTCACCCTCAACTCCTCAGCCCAGCTTACCAATAACTACATCATGGAACAAAACAAAATTTCCCGCGAAGACAACTATAGCTACCGTCAACTTCTTCAAAAGCAGGGGCCAGAACTCCTCAATAAGATCCAAGAACAATCTCGTTCCAGCTGTGATCCATGCGACCGATACACCGATATGTCCAAGACTTATTAGACGGTGTGATAAATTTCAATAAAAACTTTGAAACCATACTCTAGAATGTCACAATGTGCCATATGTCTCAATGAGGTAAGGTCAACAAGGACCAATACCCCGATCCGTTGTGGACATATGTTTCATTCCCACTGTCTAGAGGAATGGAAAAGTAAAGGTAAGAATACTTGTCCCATATGTAGAAAAGTGTTTGACGTTTCACAATTTAAGGTTACTGTCACGGTTCAGAACAATTACACAGCACAGTCTAATGCTGTGTCATTGGAGAGTGAAGCCGTTTTCAATATAATGGATATATTTGATATGTCTTTTGATGTTGAAAATACAGTGGATTTAGACAGTCTTCTTGCGGACCTTGGGGTGAGTCTTTCCGACCTTGATGCCCTTGTCCTTGACGCAGAATGAGCTACAGTATCGCTCGTAGTTTAGACCAGGATAGTTCCTATCCGCCTTCCGAGGATCTTTAATCGCCTTGCCAGATGCATCAACCAGAAGCGGTCCCGTCGCCCACCCCCGCTTGTGGCTGAAGACATTGGCTCGGAAAACAATTCGCTTATTTGGTGCAAATTTACCAGCACGCTTTACGCGAGAGACTGGAACTTTGAAGAACTTTGCCACAGACTCTTGTGTGTCACCGGGTTTAATGCGATACTCCACAACACTGTGTTGAACATAGAAGTGGAAGTCGCCTTGACGAATGTAGTTTGTTGGTCTTCCAGGACACACAAACATCATGACTTTATAGTATCCCTTCTTACACTTTTCATTGGCTTTCACACGATAGATCTTTCCGGGGTTGTCGGAAAGAACCGCCTTTGGAAGTCCAGTGCAAGTTGTGTAATCATTTGGTTTATTTGAGAGACCCGAACGATCACCTGGGATTGATTTTTGCCACCTGTAGGCTTCATAGTCACCAACGGCATAGGCATAGCAGTTATTGTTACCTATACCAGTGGCAGTCCCCCAACGACGGTTGGTGAACTTTCTTTCAGAACCACTTGTGGGAAGAAGGTCCTTTTTCATTTGTAGTTGGTACAGAAAAAAATATAGCTATTTAGTAAAATGCAAGTCCTCGACCGTGTCGCCAAGTCTGAAACCAAGTCGGATATGCTCACCGAGCTTCTCCTCTTCATTCTCAATATTCTCATCGCGACCTTCGTTCTCCGATACGCGTGGAACCGATCCCTCGTGAAGCACATCACCATTCTCAAGCCAATCTCTACCATGCTTGATGCTTTCATCCTTGCCTTGTCCCTCAGCATTGTTCGGGCTTAAATCTCGCTGTAACCCACAATCTTTTCGCCATTAGGGCTCACGAGGGTTGGGAAGGCTTCCATACCTGAACAACCCTCCTTATCGCAATCCACAAATCGGTGGGGTTTGCCATTCTTCTTCATGTAATCTAACTGTTTACGAGTCCATCCACAGCCCATGGTCCCGTAAATAGTCCACTGTTCTCCATTTGAAACTGACGCGCTGGCGCGTCTCTTTCCTGTTTGGGAGAGAATCAAAAGATCAATGAGTATGAGGAGAGCAAGAAGCCACATAGTTTTATTATGTACAAATATAATAAATGTCGTCAACTGTATTGTCTATTGGAAACAAAAATGTTACGCTCAAGTACACCAGAAAAATGCCTCGTGGTGAAGTTGAACGGATGAAGTCATTCGTTACAAAAGGTGGGGTAAAGCTCATTAAGACACCAAAGTTCAAGATACTTTCTGTGGTTGATGAGGGTACGAAGAGGGTTTTCAAAATTGTACTTTGATTACATATTTTTTATGAACTTACACATCTGTTCTTTTGTCATTTTTGGATCTAACTTGAACATCTTAACCAAATCTTCCTTTTTGTAGAGACGGCACTTCTTCTTTTCAATCTTGAGGTCGCCGTTCTTGTTTATGAAAACTCTTAGTTTTGGTTTTGGTGTCACCACTTTCTTTTCAGTTGCAATCTTTCTTTCTATACTACGAACTTGGTTCATGACAGATGGATCGCGTTTAGCAATACCAGGTCTCTTTGGTGGAATCTTCTTTTTGGCAGCTTCCTTTTCAAGAACAGCCTTGGCACGGCGAATGGCACTCGCAGTAGCGGGTTTGACGACAACTTTTGGTTGTGGTTTGGGTGTCATCACCTTCTTTTTAGGTAAAACTCGTCTAAGAATGCTAACTCTCTTCTTTGATTGAAGGAATGGGTGATTCAAAATTTGATCATAGGTGGGAAGATCTTCGTGCTTCACGGGGCGAAGACGTCTAGATGTAATATATGGATTGGTTGAACCAAGGTATTTTTCTGGAAACAAATCTTTTATGAATTGCTTAACCTTTGTCAATTTTGTGTAGGTATAAATGATATTCATAATGTAATGAACATCATACATGTAATGTGATCCCACATAAATACCATCGTTTTTGTATTCGCCACTCGCGACATTTGGATTTCTAATACCTTCAATCGTTGAAAGACCAAAATCAATAATGATTGGTTTGTTGCCTTCCAATACAAGGATATTGTTCCAGTGAAGATCGTGATGTCTAAACTTTGGATACTTCTCGTGGATTCTCTTCAAGTTCTTAACGAGTTGTGAAATTAGGGAGCGGTAATCTTCGGGTGATTGTGGTTTTTTCATCCATTGTTGAAGAGTTTCACCTTTGACATACTCGAAATAAAGAACATCAACACTACCACAATCCTTAAAGTGATACATACGAGGAACGCCCATACCCTTCAACTTTTCCGCGATGCGATATTCCATCTTAGCAGTGGGTTCATCAGTAACTTTCATAGCAATTTTTGTGTTACATTTATCTTCTAGGCAACCATAAAATACAGCACCGTGAGCCCCCTCACCAAGTTTTCTGAGGTTCTTACCCTTTTCAATACGAAGACCCACATTTGAGAAAAGTTCTTTTGAGTTGCACGCCTTCTTCCCACGCAAAAATTTCTTAACTTCTTCGCCGACCGCGTTCTTCTGAGCATTGGTCTTGGCATTGTTGGCAATATGGACAAGGTCCGAAAGCTTCACCATACTTATTACAAACTAAGAAAAGTTTTTAGTGACTCTGGCCAATACTCTTCGTCTCCGTATTGAGCGTATATTTCTTCAACAAGGGCGTCTTTTCCCCGATATCCCATAACATGCTCTATAATGTCTAAGTTTTCATTTGCGATCGCACCCACCATAGTTGGGTACGAATAGAGCTCCATAATTTCTTCATACTTATGAAGACTGAACGCAGTTGAACATGTATTCATGAAAACCTCAAACATTTCAGTGGCAACCTCCTTGTCTTTGTGTGACGCAATCCAGTATGTCATATAATCTTCATGTTCAGTGGAACAATCCTCAACTCTCAATTCAATTTCATAGAGGATTTGGTGTTCGTTGGCGCAAAGAATTGCGGCGTCACCGTGTTGGATGGCTCGTGCTGCTTCCATTTTTGGTTTGATTTTGTTATTACAAAGTGTGACTTAGGTTACTATAAAATTTTCATCGTACCATTTTGAAACCTCCGGGGTGTCAATCTCATGAAGTAGTCTCTCCAGATATATTTCATCTACATGACACATAGCATGTTCAAGTAATTTTATATTTTGAATCTCAACTGAACCACGCATGAGTGATTGTCCCATAAGCGCCATTATTTCACTCCAGTGGTATGGGGACATTTCGTCGCATACACTCTTAAATATCTGAAACAATATACGCCCTTTTGTATGATCTTTGTGTGATCCTATCTGATACATGAGGTAGTTATCAGTCTCATTCCTCATTTCATAATCAATGTACTCAACAATTTCTTTACCCCATGATTTAAGTTCAACATAATCACCTTCTTCAATAAGTTTTAAAAGATCTCTATAGTTCTTCTCATGACACATTTTAGCCCATATTTTTGTAAGTGAAAAGTTACTTAGGACATTGAACATCTATTCTTAATTCTTCATGAGAAGTTTATCTCTTCTCATCAAGAAATGATGGATTCGTATTTTTCATTACAATTTGTATTTATTCTTCATCTACTTCTTCTTCGTCAATCTCAATATCTTCGTCAACTTCGCCGGCATCTGGGAGGTCGAGACCTTGGAAAGCAAAGGATGGGAGCTTGGTGGATTGCTCAAGGAGAGTTTGTTGAAGACGGATCGTCACACCAAACTTGTTGTCAATGAACCAAATGGAACTGACATCAACAATAGCCATAGCCTTTTGTCCCTTCTCAACAGTGTCAAGGGGGACAGCCTCCTTTTGCATACTGTAAGCTTCTGGGACGAAAGTACCATCTGGCTTAGTGGCGATCTTAAGCTTGAGGGTAGATGGGTATGGCTCCTTACCTGGACGAACAATTGGCTTGTAGAGAGCCTCCCGAAGAACCGCGACATTGAACTCCTTACCGAGCCACTCCTTGGAGTTTTCAGCAACAGTATTGACAATGATTTCATCAAGTTCCTTCAACTTGTCGTGGAGTTCCATCGCTTCAGCATTATCAGTATCAAAGCTGAGGTCAAGAGAATAAGTAGTACGTCCAGTGCCTTCGTCAGTAAAAGCACTGAGGCCATATGGCGAGCGCATGAAGGGGAGTTGAAGGTACAATTTTTTGTTGTCGCCACCGTTGAGGTAGACGGTCTTACCGCCATTCTTATTCTTACGAAGTTTTGAAAAGCCAACCGAAGCTGGGGAGAATTCTGAGGATCGTTGGATAGCAAGCGACATTGGTAGTGGGTATTATATATCTACTAAGAGGCTTGACTTTAAGTCAATTTTTTTGTCAACCTATGGTAAAAGATAATCATGGGTCTCTTTAAAGATTGTGGCTGTGGGTGCAATGGTCTGAAGCAACAGGAGAAGTTTGTGACTTCCCTCATCTCAGGTCTCACCTTTTTCATCATCGCGAATCCAGAAACTTTCCGACTCGTCAGGCGAGTCCTCGGTCCACGCATTGCGACCCCCAACGGTTGCCCATCAACCATGGGTCTCCTTGTACACACCCTCGTCTTCTCCCTCGTCGTGTGGGGTATGATGAATGTGAAGAAGGATCTTCCCACTATAAAGGAGATGGGTCCATCCGCGGGTTGCTCCGATTGTGCGAAGAACGGTGTTCCACCAAAGAGACAAGTTGATGTTGTCATGGAACCAGGTATGGTGGATGCGCCATTTGTTAATACAGGTCTTGAACTTGAATCCCACGACATCAACGAAGAAGGTGGTGTATTCTAAAGTAAAAGGAACGAACGATCTGTGGTTTGTTCAATTTTTGAAAAATTAATACTTTTAATTTTTTCATGAATACTATTCACATGTTTATGGGTAATCGTAAAACAGTTTTCGATAAACATTTGACCGTTGTGTTCTACAATGAGAGGTCCGGGTCCGCCAACCACTGATTGTAAAATTGCGTGCATGTGTGCGTGCTTACTAGATATTTGCGTCTAATCTTTAAAACTCTTCATCGAAACCAATATCACCAGCGTCATCGTCTAACTTACCATAGTCCCCAACTCGCTTCTCAAAGAAGTTGGTCTTCCCATCAAGGCTAATGTTTTCCATAAAGTCAAATGGATTCTTCGCGTTCCAAATGGGTGGCACCCCAACTTGTTTGAGGAGACGATCCGACACATACTCAATGTACTCGGACATCTTCTCAGAGTTCATACCGATGAGGTTACATGGGAGTGCGTCCAAGATGAACCCTTTCTCAATCTCAACCGCCTCTTTCACGATGGCGTGGATAGTTTCGGTAGTGGGTCTATTACGCAAAGTCTTGAAGAGCTCCACGGCAAACTCTTGGTGGAGACCCTCATCTCGGGAAATAAGTTCATTTGAGAAGCATAGACCTGGCATGAGACCCCGCTTCTTCAACCAATAAATAGCGCAGAATGACCCGGAGAAGAAGATACCCTCCACACACGCAAACGCAAAAAGGCGCTCAGCGAAGGAGCGAGACTTTGTGTCAAACCATTTCATCGCCCATTTCGCCTTCTTCTCAATACATGGTACAGTTTGGATGGCTTCAAATAACTGCTTCTTTTCAGATCCATCCTTAATGTATTTGTCAATCAATTTTGAATATGTTTCGCCATGAACCATTTCATTATGGCATTGATATGCGTAGAATGAGCGCGCTTCGCTTATCTGCACTTCATCTGCAAAATTGTTATTGATATTCTCAAAAACAATTCCATCGGACCCAGCAAAGAATGCCAGGATGTACTTTATGAATTTCTTTTCATTTTCATTCAGGGTCTTCCAGTCGTCAAGATCTTTGGACAAATCAACTTCTTCCGCAGTCCAATTGCTCATTTGAGCCTTTTTATAGAGTTCCCAGAGTTGTGGATACTTCAGGGGGAAGACTGTAAATCTGTTTAGGGTGGGGGCCAGAATAGGTTCATACTCTTCCTCAACCCATTCTTGAAATTCAAAGTAGTTTCCGATGCGATGTCCGTCACGAAATATTTGAGGGTAGGAATCAAGCCTACCGCCACACAACTTTTTGAGATCCTCTTTCTCAATCATAACTTTTTCGTAATCTATCCCCTCCGATTCACACAGTGTGACGGCATGGTCGCAGTATTGACATCCTTCCTTCGAATAAATTGTGATTTTCATCTGTAGTATTATCGTTGATAATTTTTTGCCGGAAAACTCTAAGCATGATTGTGCCATCAGAAATAAACGAAAATGATATAGTGAAGCTATTAGTAAACGAAGACGACATAGAAGACGAAATGTTCGGACTTGTGGGGATGAACACTGGCCTGGTCCTCGGGGTGCGTTATCTAAACCCTACTGAACTCATATATAAATCCGCCTGTGTCTATCAACTTGAAGACGGTGACATGAACCCTGCTCCATACGAAAGTGTGATGGAACATTACCCAAGTGGAACAACTTTTGAAGATTTGGAATTCAAAATGATTAAGGACGGTCTATATGCTAATCTAAATGAAATTGACATTGAAGATTCCGATTCTGAAATCTACGACGAAGATGAGAGTGATTCAGAGATGGATGATTTCATTGTACCAGATAACGAGATTGACGGTAAAGTAATTCCACCCTCCGACTATAAAACCATAGACAAGGAATGGAATGCTTGGGAGCCAAGATCCCCAGGGGCACGCAGTTTTAAGGAAACTGTTGATGCTATTGAAGCCATGGCCAAAGCGCATGCAGATAACCTAAGTTTTGGTGCGTAATTACAAAAATCAAAAAAAGTGGACCAGATTCATACCATGATGCTGGCAGCTATCTGGTCCGATTTGGACCAATTATTACCCAAAAACAACCAACAAAAGCCAGTGAATACCAATTTTTGTCGCGAATGCTCAGGGGTGAAAATTATTTCACCTGAGGGTCTCCCAACTTGTTCGGAGTGTGGTCTCGTGGAGGACAACTTCGTAGATGACACCCCTGAATGGACAAGTGGGATAACCGATGATGGACGGGTGAATGACCCATCGCGGTGTGGCAATCCAAATGCAAATCCCGAGCTCTTTTCCCAGAATTGGGGTAAGGGTACTATCATTTCAACACAACGCTCATCAACTTATGAAAATAAGAGGATGGCGAAGATCAATTTTCACATGTCTATGAATCACAAAGATCGGTCACTTTTCCATGCGTACCGTGACATTGATGAGGCATGCCACACTTTACCAGATACAGTTTTGAAAGATGCTAAGATGATGTACAGGAAGTTCAATGACGAGAAATTGACCCGTGGTGCGGTGAGACTTGGTATCAAAGCCAATTGTGTACTTTACGCATGTAGACTTGCACAGTGTCCGAGAACAACGAGTGAAATTGCGGATATGTTTGGGATCCAATCAAAAGATGTTAGTCGGACAACCCAAATATTCAAAGACACCATTATGGGAGTCACCGAAAAGAACTATGTAACAAAGGCGTATGATGTGATGCAGAGACTTCTCAACTCTTTTGAGATAACGAGGGATGAGAGATACAGGTGTAACAAAATGTGTTCGGCGACGGATGATTGTGTGGAACTCATGAGTAAGACACCAAATAGCGTAGCATCTGCGATCATTTATATAGTGCTTGGGTCTGGTGTCACCAAGGCACAAGTATGTGAGAAATGCTCAGTATCTGTACCAACATTGAACAAAATAGAAAACATTATCAAAAAACACTTAGAGGCTAAAAACCTATTGTAATAAAGAATGGTCAAATTGTTTTTGTCCACTCCGTGCTATGGAGGTCTTTGCTTAGAAAGATACATGACGAGTATTGTTAAACTCCAACTCCTCTTATTGAAGGAAGGAATACAAATGTACCTTGATACCACGGAAAATGAGTCACTTGTACATAGAGCCCGAAATGTCGCAGTTGGTCGTTTTATGCAAAAAACGGATTGTGAATACTTCATGTTTATTGACGCTGATATTGACTTTGAAGCAGAGTCTGTGGTGCGGTTAATAAAGTCTGGGTATGATTTGAGTTGTGCATGCTACCCCAAGAAAGTTGTGATGTGGGAGCAGGCAGCTAAAGCGGTGGGAGAGGGTGACGAACGCAACATGGCTATGCTCTCTTCAAGTCTTGTCGTAAACTTTGGAGCTAATAGAATATCAGTTGAAAATGGCTTCATCCCCATCCTTGATGGACCAACTGGCTTTATGGTTATAAAGCGGGATGTTTTCAAAAAGTTGGAGGAAAAGTTCCCAGAACTATGGTGTAAAAATGATCATCAAAATAGGGATTTTGATGACTACCACGCATGCTTTGACTGTATGATTGATCCCACTTCTCGTAGATATTTAAGTGAGGACTACGCTTTCTGTCGTCGGTGGCAGCAATGTGATGGAAAAATTTATGCAGACATTAACACAACCCTTGGACATGTTGGAAACTTACCATTTAGTGGATGTCTCAATGATAGGCTTAAGGCTTAGAATCATATTCTATGTAATATGAAGATTTGTACGATTGTTGTAACTCGTTCAAAATCATGCGCCGTAAAGACACTTCATACAATTCTCAAACTTAACATTTTCTGTCTTCAAAAAAATGTTCAGAATGAGATTTTATATGTGAATGACGATCCATTTGATAAAGTTGACATGATTCAAAAAGCTTTGACAAAATGTGACCGTATTTTCTTTGTTGACTTTGGTATCGGTGTGGACGAAGAATCTATTAAGCAAGTTTTTGAAGATCATGAGGGTATCGGTGCTTTAGTTTTCCCCGGTGTAAAAGATGGCATAGATTGGGGTCTCTTCAAGCACAAAGTCAGGGAGGGTTCATCCGAACCCGTTTCACAGATGGGTCTTAACTTTGATACCGATGTTGATAGAAAGATATCAAAAGATATATACACTGTCACGAACACAAGTGCGCGATCATTTGTTATATTCACAAAGAATCTCATGAAAAATGCAAAAGATAAAAAGGGTAATGTCAATCTTCATGTAAAAATGTTTGAAAAGTTACGAGAACAGAAAGTGAAGATTCATGCATTTACAGCATCTAAGTTGATCATGACTTATCCACATGAGTGCATCAGTAACATTTTGAGTGCTGCGGGAGTTAAAACCAATTAAAGTTTAAACCAATATTAAATACATGTCGTCACCAATTCACAAACATGTTGTAAATTTCATCCATCATGTTTGGGGAAGCAAGGATTATTTCCCAGGTCCACAACCAATTTCAATTGAGTACAAACATTTCCCGGTGCTCAAGGGTGGTGAATATGTTGTATGTGAGAAGACTGACGGTGAGAGACACATGTTAGTCGCTACAACATTTGAGGGTAAACCTGTGTGTATGTTGGTGAATCGTGCGTTTGATATGATTGAGGTAAAATTGAGACTCAATAAGAAAGTCCATGAGGGTACAATCTTGGACGGAGAACTCTACGACAATACACTCATGGTCTACGACGCTCTCCTTGTGTGTGGCGAACCCGTGGGACATCTCAACCTCTTTGGGAGACTCGCAGCAGCTGAAAACATGATGAAAGGTATCATCTATATGAAGTTTGACAAGTATCGTCTCAAAATGAAAACATTCCATTCCATGCGAGACTTTGATCACTTCATGTATCAATACCTTCCCACAGTTGAACAGAAAGTGGATGGTCTTGTATTCACACCTGTGAATGAACCAATGCGGATTGGAACCCACGAAACTATGTTCAAATGGAAGCCGTGTGAAAAGAATACGGTTGACTTCCACATGAAGAGGGGTGAGAGTTTTAAGGGTATTGGGCAGAAAGGTGAACCAGTTTGGAAACTCTATGTTCAAGAGAAGGGAAAACTCTTTTTTGAAAGCGAGTTCCCACTCAGTCGTATGAATGAACCATGGTTTGAGGAGGGTGCTATCGTTGAATGTATGTACATCACATGGGAACCAGGTCCCCTATGGTGGAAGCCGATCAAAAGGAGGAGAGACAAGACACATCCCAACAACCGTCGCACATTTTATAGAACTATAGTTAACATCAAGGAGAACATTCAGATGAAGGAGTTCTTAGATTGTAGACCAGAACATAGTGCCCCGCAGTCTCTGGAAGCTCAGCCTCGTTGACGAAATTATCATTTATGTAATACCATATGTCTTCGTGTTTTACAAAACTCACATAGTGTCCATCTTGTTGTATTCCCAAATGAACCGCACTCGCTATGAGTTCATATTCGTATTTGTCAATAAGAATCTTTTCAATAACATTAATGTGACTTTTTCTATCAAATGAAATCATGAGAACTTGTGGAAGTTTTGAAAATACCATTCGGGTTGTCGCGACATTGTGAACCTTTCCCTCTGTATCTTCAAAATTTTCAACTACATTCCAATCGGCGCTCTTTATAAGCATCTCGGCGAGGTCAGTTCCTTGAGAAGTCACAAGGTGGATACTAAAATCTTCTTGGGATTGGGTCTTTCCACCTGGCCAAATAGTTTCTTGTGTCTTCTTCCCGTAAAACCATTGCTTTATTTTGGGACACGATCTTTCCAAGATGTCTATGATACAGAGGATTGCTTCTTGGGTGTCGTGGGGTTCCTTATTCTCAAATCTTGGAAAGTGCGCAAAGAATTGTTTTAGGAGAGGTCCGGGGTGAACGACACCATTTTCTTTGGAAATCCAATAAAACTGGACAAGTTTGGTGTACAATTGTGTAAACTCACATTCACCGTCGTACCCAATCTGTAAAAAATAATTTGAAAGAACTGGGATATGTAGGAGGCATTGTATAGCTGTGTTAAAGTAACAGGTATTTCCGAGGTTTAAAAAACCTCTCATTACAATTTCTGTACAAAAAACACTTAAGAAAATGGCGCATATGTTTAAATGTAAACAAACAATGCACGACATCAAAGCTATCGTTGAAAAGCTCCTCCCTGTATTTGAAACACACAAGGAGGAGGAACAGATTGAAGTTGAGATGCGTCTTGGTAAACATAATGGATCTTTCTTTGATACCAATGTGGGAAAGGACACATTTGAGAAGGTCTTAGAAGGTCTTCGCAAATATGGTGGATGGGAGAGTACCGAAATGTCGGAACTTGATGTATACTACAGCGATGCTGATAATATTCGTCTCTCTGTCAGCAAGGACACTGGTGAAAATGGAAACATGATCCAGAAAATTAATGTTTTGAAGGAAGACTTCAATGGTACACCCCTTGATATGCGCTTCAGTGTATCTCGTGAGATCCCAATTTGGGGTGAATATGAGATGGATCGTGTTCGCACAAAAACTCGTCACTCATTTGTACGAAAGAACCTCAGTATTGATATGACGATCTCTTCGGGTGACAATGCCGATATGGACTCCGAAGAGGAATGTTCATATCAGATTGAGTTTGAAATTGTAAAGCCCCAAGATGTTGGGACACGCGACGAGTTCTTCAACATAGTTCATAAGATTAATGATCTTTCTAAATTAATTCCTGTGTAATAAGTAAGATGATGCGTTTTGTAATCTTAGCCCTTTTGGCCTTCGCTCTCATATATGAAAAGAAGTCACAATCCCCCGAAGTCTTGGGTTCAAAGAATTTCCATCTCAGTGCAGGTATGTCCAAGCAGGTGTACCTTCTCATGCACAGGGAAGTTATG
>Ga0222715_10002552_pt1 | contig 16569 bp, 20 predicted proteins | sample C33_9DmetaG_FD_165056 | JGI IMG/M metagenome (GOLD analysis project Ga0222715, IMG submission 165056) | Estuarine water microbial communities from San Francisco Bay, California, United States - C33_9D | ecosystem: Environmental > Aquatic > Marine > Unclassified | place: USA: California... | reverse complement strand
TTTTGCTCCTTATGTTGTTTAACTTTTAACTCACAGTAGTTGTCAAAGCAAGAACCTTCTTTACCATCATGGCAAAAATATTGTTTCTTTGCAGTTACTATCCAACCACCATTATCACTCATTAATTGTTTGTTACATTCTTTACAGTAACCACAAATTAATATTTGAACCTTTGGTTTTTTCCAACCTTTTTTTTTCATAGGTGCGACATCATGTTACATTTTTTTAAAATCTCAATGTGATATACTACACTTAATTTAAAAAAAACCATAGGAGAAAAAAATGCGAATAAAAGAAAACGAAAACAAACCAATAAAAAAAATAATAGGAATAATATTTATTGGTGGTGGATCGTCTTGGTTTCAAGGTGATGATGAGGGTAAAGTTGCTGTTCAAGCAGCAAAGATATGTAAAGCAGATTGGAAACATTTATTTAAGTTTGAAAAAAATCATGTGTTTCCTGTCAATCTTTTTGATGCTTCAGAAGGTAAACATGGTTGGCATTGTGATATGAATATGCAAGTTACCTGTGATCAAACAGATAAACCATTTCCAAAAATTAAAACTGTTTACGCAGCTTCATAATATTTAATAATTTAAGGCGATCTGAAATATGGTCGCCTAACACTTCCATCTTCTTCTTGCTTGTCTTATTCTAGAGTTAGGATCGTTTCTTGTTTTAGCTGATGATCTTTTAAGTTGACCAAGAGATCTTGCACAATAAGATTTTCTTCTTTTAGCTGCTTTAGATCCTGCTTTAACTTTACCTGTTACTGCTGTCTTTAATTTACTTCCTGGATTGGCTCTTCTATATGCTCTTACACCTTTAGCTGTCATACCAGCTCCAGATTTTGTTGGTCTGTAGTTTGCGTTTTTACCTTTAGTAGTTTTTCTAATAGCCATAATTATTCTTTTACTATTTTTTTAATTGCTTTGCTACCATCAAGATTATTTTCTAACTCTGCTTTTACCTTATCACATTTGTATTCTACATTATTGTTAGCTGTACGTTCAGCAACACGTTTACCTTTTAGACAATCTGACATAGCTGGTTGAATACGATGTTCAGTTAATTCACCTGCTACAAACATACATAAAGCAACAACACTACTGATGACTTGTTCCATTGGCTCTTACCTTATCTTTTAGTTCTTCAATATCTTTTAATGCTTTTTCTAATTGATCTTTTAAAAATTGTATATTAACTTTATTAGTCATATTTTGTTCTTGTGTTATTTGTAATTTTTCAACATCTGCAAACACAGATTCTAAAAGCATAAATTGTTCCTGGTCGGTTGGTTTTTGCTCACTTTTCTTGAGTAAGTCTGCTTGAAATAATTCTCTTGATGTCTCTAATGATGTTAATCTACCTGTAAGTTCAGTATAAGCAATTACACCTGCTACTACACCAAAAATTATCATAGCCATATTACGTAATGGCATACTTACAGATGTATTGTCAGATATTTTCATTTAGCAACCTTACCTTTGTTAATACCTTTTTTAATTACATAATCTTTAGTACCATTAGCACCATGATTTACTTCTTTTTTAAGAAACTTAAATAAATTCATTTCTTTTAATTTCTTTTCAGTATGCTTTATAAAACTTTCTAATACTTTGTGATCTCTCATTTTCTTTTTCTCTTTTTTCTTAATAGTTTAACTCTTGATTGCCATAACCATGAAGTAAATTTAACAGAATAAGTTTCTAACCATGAAAACATATTATCTACTGCACTAAAAAAATTATAAAAAAATTTATCAATCATCTTCCTTGACCCTTGTATCTAGTTTGTTTTTTTTGTCTCTTCTCATTTTTATTTTGATTTTTCTTATGTACTCCTGGTCTTTTTTTAGGTTTATCTCTAGGTACAAAGTGTGTAAATTTTTGTTTAGCCATTACTTTTTCTTTTTATATTTTTTTTTCTTTTTCTTTTTACCTGTTTGCTGTGCAAGAAGAGTAGGTTTCTTTTTACTATATTGTGATACGAACATTGTTGGTACTTGATTACTCATTATTTCCTCTTAATTAAATCTGTTGCTTTTAAACCATAGACAGAAGCTATGACACCCACGAAAATTGTTTGATACCAAAATGGAAGAGCAGAAAAATACTCAAAGAATAATTTCATCTTCTCCATATGAGTTGGATCATCTGACCATACAGAAAATCCCAACATTAAAATTGGCATCGAAAGTAGAATCAAAATAAATTCGTCTTTCCAATCTGAGTTTCTAGATTCTAATAACTTACCTTGATATTCTGCTTTGCCTTCTGCCATTTTCTGAGCATGATTCATTTGTGCGTCTGCCATAAGCATCTTAGTTTTCTGCTTGTTCTTATAGATATGACTACCTGCTTGAACAGCTAATTTAATTGCACTTAACCACATCTTATATCTCCTAGTATTGGTTTGTATTTTGTCTTACCATCTTCTTTGTAAGCTCTCAAGAATTGTTTTCTTGGTTTATCTGCTACACTACAATGCACCCATCCACTTGAAGGTTCACCAATCGTATAAAATTCAAGGATCATTTGATCCCACCCTTCTATATTATCTTTTATCCAATAAGCAAGATCGGCATTATCAGTTCCAGGTACTTCAAAATCTACAGCTTCAGCTTTGCTATGTTGGCTATTGATTGAGCTGCCTATCTTAACACATAGCTGTTCACTACGAAATCCAGACGTTATAATTACTGGACCAAATTTATCTCTAACAGGTTGAAGTAAAGTCTCGCAAAGGTTTTGTAATTTTTCAATCTGATCTGAGTTAGGCTCATTAGCTATACCTAATCTAATAGCTGTATCTGATTTAGTTAGTTCTTGTAGTGTAAAATTTTTTGATAATTTCATTCGTATATAATCCTTACGTTAAGTTTCTTTTGTTCTTTAGTTGCTCCTCTAGATATAAATGTTCCTTTAATATTTCTTTTATATCCATCAGCAGGAATATTTTTTGAATTATTTTTTCTATAATTTTTAGATTTAACATCGTAAGCAGTATACTTACCTGTTATCATATTTAAAGTAACAATATCTACTGGACCAAGACCACCTACAGGAGTAAACACTATTATATTGGGATTTTCTGCAAGACGAGCTTGAGCTTTAAGTTCAGATGTTAATCCTACTACTGCAGTTTTTCTTCTATTAGCCATTGTATTTAAAAAATCCTATAGCTCCAGCAACAACACTACCAACAGCTAATAAAACTTTTAAACCACCTTTACTTTTATTTATATTTGCTTTTACTTCAGATACATCTTCTTTTAATTCTTTCATATCTTTTTTCATTTCATCAATTCTATTAAATAAAGTTTTCATTCTTTCTGCACAAACTTTTTCATGGTATGATATTCTGATACCATTGTGATCTTCTAAGTTAGATTTATGTGATTTTTTTTTAAGCATCATCCCTTTTTATTTCATTACAAAAATAACTTACATATAATTTTTTTTCGTTAAATTTTTTTTCATATTGATTAGTAGTTTGAATGGTTGCTACTGCACCTGCTTTAACACAATCACTCCAGGAATTAAATTCTACTGGTGATACTGTTGTATTGTTACACATCCCAGTTATTGCTGAACAGATAGTGTAAGCTAATACAAATTTCATAATTAATATTGAAGTGAAACACCTCTAATTCTAGCTTCTTTAGAACCAGATGCTTGATTAGCAAAAGATATTTTGTATTTTAATTGTGTTCCTGCTGTAACAGACAAGTCATTTATTTTAGCCATTTTAATACCTGTTGAATAATTTGGTAAAGCTGTAAGTGTAGCAGTAGTAAAATTAGCACCATTATCTGCTGATAATTGTAAAACAATATCTGTATTTAATGCGTTAACACCTGCTTGGTCTTGATAAGTAATAATCGCACCCATTTTAGATGTACTTGATGGTGCTGTAATTACGTTAGATAATACATTACCAGAAGCATTAACAGTAGTTGTTGGGAAATAACCTAAAGGTTGGAATATTGACATACCATAATTACTATTTCCACCTGTTGTATTTAAAATTTGAAGTTCAATGTATCTTGCACTAAAATTGGGAACATTATCTATTCTTACAGCCCAATTTTGATAACTACCACCATTACCACTAAAATTGACTTCGCCTGACGCATTTCCAGTAGTAAAAGTTTTTTGTTTACTACTATCCACAGCTAAACTTGAGCCATTAGTACCATTTGTAAAATTTAAAGGAAAATAATCTGAACCATTTTCACTATATCTAACTTTCCATTTATTAACATAAGAAGTATAATCCATTCCACCAATCCACATACCACCACCAAAGTTTTTTACTTCTTTATAATCTAATCTCATTATTTGACTTGAACCAGTTGTATTAGCGTATGAGTGTAAAGAGTTTGTAGCTATACCTGCTGTTGCAGGAAAAAAACTAGTAGATTGATTAGTATAACTTGTTGCACCACCTGTCCAAGAACCTTCTACTTTGTATTGGTAAGCAGATGGTGTTGGGTTAGCAATATCAATTTCAGACGCAGTTGTGGGTGTGATTGAATAAATAGAACCAATATATTCGTCTGTACTTCTACCTGAGTTTGTTGCTGTGCCAATCCCAGAACTGTCTTGAAATATATCAATAAAACTAGAATTAGTATTGTAAGCAACAGCATTTTCAGCCGTTGCACTTCTTAAAGCTACTGTTGATAAATCATTAATAATGTTAGTGTCGTCAAAAGATGTTGCGTGTTGAGATACTGCACTAGCAGGTATTCTAGCATCTGCAATAGAACCACTTGTAATTTTACTAGCGTCTATATTTGGAATATCGTCTGCTGTAAAACCACCTGATATTATATTTGCTAAGTCTCTTGCTTTTGTCATATTTTATTTCCTATCTTGCTGTACATGGTATGTTATTGTCGCCAACTAAACTCTGACCTATTGCGAGATAAATCATTGTATTTCCAGAACCATTTACTGTTGAACTTGTTGTACGAACTTTGAAACCATTAGATAATATATCAAAAAAGAAATTACCTGTATCTTCGGCATTAATTAAATTTGGGTGTAATACTTGTGCTGTATCATCATTTCCAGGCTGTCTTTTTGTATCAAACATGCACCAACTTGTTCCACTATCTTTATTTTTTATTAATATAAATTGAGGTTTAAATCCTGTGTAAATAAAACTTCCATCTGCATTTCCATTACCAGTATAAGAACCAATTTTGCTATAACCTTGTTTTTCTGCAAAAAAATATCCAATCATAGGTTCATTCGTATATGATGAAGTTCCTGCTTTTAAACCCATAGTATTAGTTTCTGCACCATTAGCACCCCACATATTTGTTTGTGATGCTTCTGCTGTTGTTTCATTTAAAACTAAATAATCATTTACATTGCCACCTAAACCTTTGTGATAAGTAAACCAACTATTAGATTGTGTAGTACATTTCATTATCATCATTCCAGGTGCTTGACCAAGACCATGACCAATAGTAAATTGTGTTCCAGAAGATGGAGTAGTCCAAGTAGCTATAGAAAATCCTGCTGTAGCATTAACACTAACAGTAGAGTTTATTGAACCATCTGTATTAGCTGAACCTGTACCATTTGCTTTCCAGTTCCATATTACTGCTGTTCTACTATCCGACCAATTTGAACTTCCTAAACTAACACCATCACTATCAAAAGATGTAATTAAATTTTGTGTTCCTTCTGCATTTGTATTATTAGTGCTAATTGTTTTAGTGCTTCCTCTAACTGCATCTGCAATATAATGAGAACTTGTTGTACTTCTTGCTTTAACCCAAGACATATCTGGTTGAAATCCTGCACCTGTTACTGATTGTGTACCTGTTGCAGTATAGAGTAATGTATTAAAAAAATCTGTAGATTTATTAATTGTTGTGTATGCCATTATAAATTTAATCCTTTTGTTGATAAAGCAGTATACCCTGTTGGTACATCATATTCAAATATTCCATTACCACTTGCGTTAGTTCCTGCACTAGCTACTGCTGTTGTTCCGAAGTTACCATTGCCGAAGTTAGCATCATAGTTTGCATAACTGCTTGAACCTTGATCTGCTGTGCCAAAGAAATAAAATTCTCCATCTGCTTTTGTATAACTACTAGATACATTTAAAGAAATACCACCAGTACCATTAGAACCACTTTCAGGATTACCAGAGTTTTGCCATACACCATTTTTTCCAAAATAAACATAATTATTATCTAAATCTAAAGCTACAGAAACTATATCTCCAACAGTATATGTACTCCAACTTCCAGAAGCATTACTATTTGAACCAGTTGTTGTGTTCCATTCAGCATCTCCAATGTAAACTCCACCATGACTACCATAAGAAATTGCACCTTTAAAACCTGACGCTGAATATGCACTTCTAGTTGCTATTTCAAAAGGAAAATAAGGTGCTATTAAAATATTTCCATTTGTTCCTGCTGAATTTGCAGTTTGCTTACATTCCCAATAAAATTTACCAGATGATGCACCTAAAGTTGAACAAGCTCCTTGTTGTTGAGAGTTACTTGTTCTTATACTATTATTACCATTTGTAAATAAAACAGTACCATTTGTAGGAACTAATAAAGGATTAAATGTAGCAAATACATTGCTTGGACAATCCTCTGTTTTTGTAAGTGTACCACTAACAGAACTCCAATCATTAGAGTTTGGAGAACTATCTGTAATTGTAGCACCATCTTTAAAAATCCAGAAACCATTTGTTCCATAAGATACACTAGGGTCAACTTTTATTTTCCATTCTCCAGTTGTTGTATCTGTTTCTCCAAATGCTGTTGGCTCATAAGCATATCCATCTGTAAAATGAACATGGCTCATAGCACCAGTAAAATACTGTGTATCATTATAACCTCTTTTACCCATTTCCCATGCTTGAGTTCTATTAAGCAAACTAGCTCTATTTAGCTCAGGATTGGTACTTGCTGAAAAAGAAGTTTCTCTTACTCCATTAACATAAAGTCTTAATCTATCTTCTGCTGTACTATTAGTTGTATCCCAAGTTATTTGTATATGATACCAAGCATTAGTATCTCTAAATTTTCTATTAGTTTCTTTTTGTGCATAATAACTATAATCATAAAATCCAAGATTTATTTTATCATTACTATCAAAAACAAAAAAATCATCTTCATTACTTGATGAGTCATCACAACTAAACATTCTTTCTTGAGAACCTAAAAAACCTCTTTTAACCCAAAAAGATAGTGTCCAAGTAGTTAGATTGCCATTGCTACTAAAAGTTTTTCTTATTGATGTATTAGCCATTAGTTAAATTGACCCCCACCTGTTGCACCATAAGAAGATGTAAGTGAGAAACTTCTATCTGCTGTTTGGTTTTCTGCATCTGTTGCTCTTATTGTAAAGTTGTAAGTTGTTGCTGTTGTGCTTGTACCACCAAAGTCAGTTGTAGTCAAAGCACCTGTTGAAGTATTTAATGTAACATTAGCACCTGCAAGATTACTTCCTACTTCTGAATAAGTTATTGCACTATCTGAAGTAGCAGCTACTGTCGCAAGAGTTCCAGAAAAATTTCCTGCAACTTCACCTAGTGATCCTGCAGCAGTTGTCCAGGTAGGAGCATCTGAAACTGTTAAAATATTTGTAGATGATATTACAGCATTACCATCTGGATTTTCAATTCTTATTTTGTACTGTGCATCAACAGTTAATGTTGCTTGTACTGTTAATGATGTTGAGTTGTTAAATGTAACTGTGTCTGCAACATACCAGATACCAGTTGAAGGATTTAAAAATTCTACTTGAGGAACTGATACAAAGTTTGAACCAGTAATTGTAATTGAAGTTTGTGCATTAGTAATTGTGTCTGGTGATATAGAAGTAATTGTAGGTTTTGTTTCACCAATAGTAACTGAACCACCTAACGCAACAGCTGAACCATTGATTGTGATTGCACCACTTCCTGTTAGTCTAGCATTAGCTATTGTACCAGAAGTAATATTAGAACCATCGATTGATGCTACATTGAAAGTACCATAAGCAACTATATCTACAACATCTCCATTTGTTAAAGCTGTAGCAAATACAACTGAAGTACCAGAAGTAATTGTAATATCTGAAGCAGACATACGAACACCATTTACATAGACATCTGCAAATCCAGCATCGTATGCAAGTGTATTTCCTAAATCATCAACACCAGATACTGTTGTTGGTGTACCAGATATTGTGTATGTAAATCTTGCCGATGTGCCATTTACGGAACTCCCAGCAGGAATCCACCCACTTGATGAGTAAACTTTCATAGTTTGTGAAACTGTATCGAAATATAAATCTCCAACATCTAATGCTGAACCATCTGGATCTAGAGTAGGAGTTGAAGCACTTGGTCCAAGATAGATATTTGCGAAAGCGTTTATGTCTGCAAGGTTAGTTGCTGCAGTTGTGATTGAAGCTATGTTAGTTCCAACATTCGTAACATTAGTATTATTAGCTGCTACTAAATTTATATTTGCACTATTTGCATTAACTGCATTTATATTTGCAGAATTTGAATTAACTGCAGATATTGCAGAACTTATTCCAGACACATTTGTAATTTCAGTATCTATTCCTGCAGTTGTGTTTATGTTCGCAATGTTAGTTGCAGTTGTGTTTACATTAGCAATAGAACCTGCAACAGTACCAATAGTGTTAGAACCAGATAAATCTGCAGCTACAGTATTTACGTTTGCTTGGTCAGATGTAGTTAATTGAATTTGTCTCCATGTAGTGTTAGTCAAATCGTAGACTTTCATTACATCATCTGTAGTATTAAAGTATAATGCTCCGTCTGTTAATGCGTCTCCATCATTATCTAAAGTTGGATCACTAGCTTTAGCTCCTAAAAATCTGTCATCAAAATTATCTAATGCAGCTTCTGCTGCTGCTTGAGCCACCTCTGCTGCTGTCTGTGCAGTTTCGGCATTTGTCTCTGCTAATTCTGCTGCAGTTTTTGCTGTCTCTGAATCGTTTTTGTAAGTTAAAGCATTGCTTTCTGAAGTAGAAGCATTGTTTTCTGATACTAAAGCTGCTGCTGCACTAGCTGCTGCTGCATTTTGAGAAGTAGTAGCACTAGCTGCGTCTACTAATAAATCCCATTTAGCTACATCTGTATTAGTTGAAATAGGTTGACTACCAGAAGATGTATGACCAGTATTACATAAATAAATATTATTGTTTGAAGTATCTTTTACAATATCTCTAGCAGAAAAAGTTGTTGACGCTGACCAGTTACCTTTAAAAGTTCCTAGCTCTTGCGATACAACTAATTCACCATTGTCATCAAACCCAAAAATTTTACCTGCTCTAGCAGTTGAACCTACAGCAAACTCTGTATTGTTCATTGTGTTTGTTCTTGATAATTTAATTGATCTATCTACTTCTTCTTGCAACTGTTGAATTGCCATCATAGATCTATCTAATCCTTCTTCGTGAGATTCAGCAGGAAAAGGATCGTTAGCAATATAATCGATTGCTTGTGTTTGTGGTGATGCTCTTCTTATTACAACTGTTTCTGTAGCAGTTGGAATGTTACCTGAAGTGAATACAATAGTTCCACCAGAAGCAGAACCTGCACCAGTTACAGTATAATGTGTAGTTAAAGTTTTTACAGTTTCAGTTGCTGACGCATCTCTAATAATAACTTGAAGATCAGCAGCAGCAAATACTTTAAAAGTATAATTAAAAGTATCTAAAGTACCATTACCAGAGTAGGAATTTTTTACTGTTGTAGATGATATTGTCATATATTAAAAACCTTTAAACAATGTTGATGGCTTTGTAAACAAAAATTCTTGACCAGAATCCTTCATTCTTTTCTCTATTCTTTTTAGAGAACCTGGAGACAAAGTTTCCATCATTTGATAACCAATTAAATAATCAAATGCTGTCTTTATATAGAATAAATTTAAAAATGGAATATTATCTTTTATAGATAAATACGCTTGTTTTCCTGCTTTTCCACCTTCTCCTTTAATAGCATAGTTTATTGCAGCAATAACCTTAGTAGCTTCAGTTATGAATGGTCCAGTAATAGTTGCTAAAGCACTTGTGGAATTTTGAACATTTCCAAATAAAAAATCAGTATAAATACCTAAACCACCACCTTGAAGCATAGCAGAAAAAAATGTTTTTACATTTAAAGGATCTTTAGGTTTTTTACCTTTAAGTATATCTTTTGCTGACATAGCCATGTATCCAAATAAAACTGATCCACCAACTAATTGTGCCATACCTGCTAGTGCTGCAAATTTTTTACCATCTTTCCATGTACCTTCTCTAAACATAGCCATTTCTCTACCAATCATTTTTTGACTAAATGCAAGAGGGAATGCTTTGAATTGACCCATAAATCTTATAGCTTCTCCTGGTCCAGTTCCTGCTTGTAATCCCATTTTTAACCAACCTCTAGTTCTAGCATCTGGTTCTAGTACAGCATAAGTTGCTCTATCTAAAAACATTCCTAAAACTCTTGTTTTTAGCCTATCTCTAGCCATTTCTAATTGTCTTGCAGACATTGTTGTTTTGCCTTCAATATCTTTAATAACAGAATCTGATAACTTATCTATTTTTTGTGTGTTGAAAAATATTTTACCATCATCAGCTTTATCTACATCCATTTTTCTTATATGATTCCAAACTTTTTCATCAATACCATAATGATTAATTAATCTTTTAAATTCTTTGCCTAAATTTTTGTAAGGTAAATTAGTTTGTTTAGCTACATAGTTACCCATACCAAGTATTGCTCCATCTTTTAATGAGTTGGTCCACCAAGCTAAACCATTAAGTTTAAAGAAAGTTCTTTGCACTTGAGAGTAACCTCTATTTAAAGCATCTCCAGCAGAATATCTTGCTGCTAAATCATAAATAATATTATCATTTATAAAACCTAATTGTTCTGCAATTTCTTTTTTTTGTTTTGTATTTTTTATTTTAGCTAATCTACCCATAGCTTCTGCAAGACCACCAACATAAGATCTACCTTGCCACTTCATTTCTTTAGCATAAAGGTGAATATCAGAAAATGCTGAAATTGTTGCACCACCTAATTTTGCCATAGCTAATATAGCACGAGTAATTGCACCATATTTAGCAGCAGCAAAACCATTAATAGTATTTACAGATCCATCTACTTCTGCCATAAATTTCATATGACCACCTTGTTCTTTCATGAATGCACCAACTGATTCAGCTTGTTCGTCTAATTTTTTTAACTCTGCTGTATTTTTAGCACTTTTTTCTTCTTTAGATAATATTGTTCTTTTTTTAATTAAATGATTTTTAACTAAATCACCTATTTTTTTATAATTATTTTGAGGGTTACTTCCTAGTTTACTAAGCATACCAACATTTTTACCTGCAACATGGAATCCACTAAATATAGATTCTTTTAAATTTTGACCACCAAACATTGCATTATAGTCATACCAATCATCAGAACTTTTAAAATGTAAAACTCTTTTTGCTCCCATTTTTTTAACCATACTTTTTGCACCAAAAGTTTCTCCTGCACTATTAACAATTTGATTTTCATTTCTAATTAGTGAGTGATAAGCATTGTCTAAAAAATCATCTATGTTTGCTTCATCGGTTTCAAAGAATGTTCTTTTATGATCTAGTCTAGGTTTAATATAATCTTTCCATGCTTGTAGGTTTGTGTCTGCAGATCCATTAGATGATTTTGATTTTACATTATTTTTTACATTAATAACGTCTAAAGCATTTCTTAATTGAAAAGGATCTGAACTTTGTCTTACAATCCAACCAGGAAGTTTTTCTATATTTGCTCCATAGTTGTTATATTTTTTTCTTACTGTCTCTGAAAAATCTTCAATAACTTTAGCAAGTTTTACAATGTCACTATTTTTTTCTGTAATAGCTCTACCTTCTCCAACTTCCCAAATAACTTTAGTAACTTTTTTCTCAATATCATTAGTAGCTTTTGCAAACAAATCATCCACTCCTGCTTCTTTTAGTTTAGCATTAAATGATACCACTAAATTTTTATAATAAGAATCTTGAGCTGCAGCAACTGAGTCTCTTGCACCCATTCTTTCCCAGTTACTACCAACAAGTAAAGCTCTCATTCCTTCTGTTGGATTATCTTTAAAGTTAGCTAAATTCCACTCAACAGAATCTCTAATTTTTATCTCATCTTCTATTGCATTTAGTTTGTTAATTTGTTTTTGTAATTTTTCTTTATCTAAAATTTCTCTAGCAACAGCAGCATTAACAGCATCATCTGCTTCTTTTAATTTAGTTTGACTTTCAGCTTGTCTGATTGATTTTAAAATACCTTCAGCTTCATTTGTATTGATACCAGATTTACTTAAAGCATCTTCTATTCTTATTAAACATTTATCTGCCATAATTATTTTCCTATTCTACAGTTGATTCCTTCCATAATAGCATTTTCATAATCTTTTGATTTAGAGTTTATATCCTCTAATGCTTTAACAGATGCTCTTGTTTCTTTACTTTCTGGTAATCCTAAACTTCTTTGTTTCTCAAGTTTAGCAACCAAATTATTTTCAGCAATAAGTATTTCTTGATCTAAGTTTCTAGATTCTATAGAGCTTTGTGCTTTATCTTTATTATATCCATTTACAATTTTATCTTCTAAAATATTTCTAGGTTTTGCACTAACTGGAGAAGTTATCTCTTGTGGTTTATTTGTTATTCTTTGATCAATTAATTTTTCTCTGCTAGTAAATTGTTCTACTAATTCTTTTTCTCTTTTTAATAATTTAGATTTTTCTTTTTTTAATTTCTTTAATTCTGGAGTATATTTAATATTTGATATTTTTCTTTTTGGGTCAAAATATTTTTCTAACATATTAATTTTGTTTTGAACTTCAGTTAATTTTTTATTAACTTCAATACTTTCTTCGTTTACTTTTTTTCTAGCTTTTTCAACTATGTTTTCATCTATTTGTGCGTGTCTTAATTTAGGATTTAAATCAGCATAATCTTTTACATTAACTGGAACTTCTTCACCCAAATCTGCTATTGCTTTTGCAAGTAATAACTGTCTAGTATCTGGATCTACTTCTTCCAATTCTTTCATTATTCTTGAATTTTCTGGATAGTATTCTCTGTATAAACTAAAAGCAGGATCTTCTTGACTTTTAAATTTTAAATTTTTTCTTGAATCTCTTATTCTTTTTTTAAATTTTCTATGAGTGTATGAATCTTTTAATTTACCTGCACCAACATGAAGTCCACCACCAAGAATAGTACCAAATGATACTGCCATAAAACTATCCATTAAACCATAATCAGATTGTTCAGCACTAGCTGCTGCATAAACTAATGGCTCAACAGCAGCAATACCTACTAAACCTTCTATTGAACCCTTCATCATTCTTGCTTTTGTTAATCCATACCTTGCAACTAAACTTGCAAATCTTACTTGACCAACAACAGGAATAAACATCATGGCAAGGTTAATTGGATCTGCCACACTTGCTACCATTGCTGTACCAAATTTTGCAAGTGTTGGTAATGCACCTGTTGGTCCACGTTGGATAATACTTTGTCTATCTCTTTCTTCTTTTTTTCTTTCTACTAAAATATCTACAGTAGATTGTTTTTCATCTTCTTCAAAAAATATTCCAGAATCTTTATATTTTTTATTTAACTCTTGAAATGGTATTAAAGGTTCATCAACATTTCTACTTTGATTTAATTCATATAAACGTAATGAAGAAGATACAGGGTTGTATTTCCAGGCATCTTTTGCTGTCTCTGCAAGAACATCAGACAAGTCAGTTGAAAACTGATCAAAGCCTGTTTGCTTTGCGTACTTGTTTACTTCTAAACCGAATCCTATATTTGCCATATTGATTAAGGTGTTTGTTCTTCTTCTTTATTAGTTCTATAAACTTCTAAATCTAATAAAATATTTGTAGTTGGTAATACATGAGAGCCATCATCAAATTTTAATTCTAATAACTCACCTTTTTTATTTTCAACTAAACCTAATGATCCGTCTGGAAAAGGTATTGCAAAAACAATTCCAGAACCATCTGCATTATTAACCCAAACTCCTCTTTCTTGAGCTTGTGATAACATTTCCTCTGCAAGTAATTCATCATTTTCTTTATCAGCAGATTGAAATGAAAACATATCAAAATCTTCTAAATGTTTTTCTTTTATAGTTTCTGCTTTTCTTTGAATTAAATTTATTTGACCATCTGATAATTTATCATTGTTATATCTTTTAGGAATAAAATATGTGTTGTCTGCATTAAATACAAAGTTTTTCATAACTTCATTTGTTGCAGATTCAATAGCATCTTCTTGTTTAGCACCAGACGACATTGCGTTAATCGCAACATAACTAATTATTTCTTGAATATCGTTTAGCTCTTTGTTTGCTTTAGTAGTGTTCATCTTATTGCTAAACATAACTGTGTCTCTTAATTCTTTCATGTTTGTTGCAACTTCTTGTCTTATACTGTTTTTATCTAAATCATAATCTTTAACATATTGATCTAGTATTGTTTTTTCTTCTTTAGTGTCTATGCTCATTACTTTGGTAGCAAAATTTTCATCACCTAAATAAGAAACAAGTTTAGCAGTAACAGGTAAACCATTTGCACTTAATTGATTTAAAACTCTTCCATATTGCTCTCCATATTGCTCTTCTAATCCTTGAAGATAACCTATTTTATTTAATGGATCTTGATTTTCGTAATCTCTTACAAGATTTTTAGCAAAACTTTCTGGTATTACTTTTACAAGTGATGGATCAATTTTCATATCTTCTTGTGCTTGAACAACAGAGTTTACATATTTTTGAAATAGTTTTTGTTTTTCTGGTGATCCTTCTGGTTCATCTTGATAGTTATTAAATAAATTTCTAACAGTAGAGTTATGTGTAAGTATTAATGTTGCAGCATCTTCTTCAATAAGTTTATTTTTATCTGCTAAAAAATTTTGTGCTTTTGTTTTATATTTTAAATCTTCAGCATAGTTTCCAGAACTTAAGTTCCAACTATCATATATTTCATTTTCAGTACCAACTTCAGCATTCATTATTTGTGATTTAACATCAGAAAGTTTTAATGTATTTTTTTCTGTAAGTATAAAATTATTGTATGTTTCAACTCCAAATATCTCTTTAATAGCTGGTTTATTTATATCTAATGTATCTCCATTTTCTAATGCTTTAATATAGTTGTCTACTTGTTTTGTTAGTATTGGAGCTGCTTCTAATTTAATATCTTTTAATAAATCTTCTCTAGTTTCTAAATTTAAGTTTTCATATTCACCTGTATTTAATTTTCTAAAAGTTTCTACAGGATCATCTACTGAATCTCTTTTAGCTGTAAAGTAAGCTATCTTGTTTGGTATGTTTGCAACTTTTGCTTCATATTCTGCAATGTTAATTATTCCATCTTCAAAATCACTTTTATATAATTTAGTTAAGTCTGCTGGTAATGTTTGTATTGCTAAACTATTATCTCCACTTGCAGGATATAATACGTCTGTCATAAGACTTTGCTCTTTAGCTTCTGAAGCTAATAATCTAGAATTTATTAAATTTTTATGTACTGCATTATCTACTGCATATATTTTTTTTTGTTCTTCCATTAAATAATTATTTGAGAACAATGTTTTTATATTTGAGTTAGATGCTTGAGATTCAAATTTAGTTCTAACCAATTTACTTTTTTCCATTAAAAAAGCATTTGCTTTATCACCATCTTTCATATTAGATGCTTCTTGAACATAACCATTTAACTCAACTACAGCTTGGTTTTCTAATTCCAATGCTTCAGTTTTATTTTCAGCATTTTTTCTTTTAACTCCATACTCACTTACTTTTTTAGTTATTGGTGCTAAAGAAGTAGCCAGGTTATCTTTTAAACTCATTTGAATATTTGTTTGAGCAGAACCTGTTTCAGTTGTCATTGTTCCTTTAGATGTAAATACTGGAAGTTTAGGCATTATACTGTTGTTCCTTTAGACATAGTTAGTAATGATGTACCTGTTGAAGCTATTGTTTGTATTTGAGCAAATTTTGCAGATTGTTGTGCCATATCACCTTTGATTCTAGCAAAACTAGCTTGTTCAATTTTATTAGCTACTGCCATTTTAGAATTATATTTTATTAAATTTTCTTGTAGTATTTTTTCTTTTTCATTTGATCTAGCAACTCTTAAAGCAGATCCACCATAAGTAGCACCAGACTTTGCAGTTGCAACTACAGTTTGACCTCTTAATTTTATAAACTCTTTATCAAATTGTTTTAAATCAAATTCTGTTTTTCTTTCTATTGCTGTAGCTTGTTGTTCTAAAACTTTTGCGTTTCTGTCATTAACAGCTTCATTAAAGTCTCCAATAGCACCTTGAGATTTGTATTGAGCAACACCCATTGCTCCAACTACTGCTGCTTGCCATCCCATTAGAATAACCTCGCATACATATATTGATCTGAACCATCAAAACCAAATTTTTTCATTAATCCTTCTTCCTCTAATCCTAACCATTTAGCAAATTTTAAACCAATTGTATAGTCAGCTCTTATAG
>Ga0222715_10002551_pt1 | contig 16569 bp, 27 predicted proteins | sample C33_9DmetaG_FD_165056 | JGI IMG/M metagenome (GOLD analysis project Ga0222715, IMG submission 165056) | Estuarine water microbial communities from San Francisco Bay, California, United States - C33_9D | ecosystem: Environmental > Aquatic > Marine > Unclassified | place: USA: California... | reverse complement strand
CAAAAATATAATAAACAAATGTGTGCTAATCTTGGACAAGATATTGATTTGGATTTAATTATTTGGAAGAAAACTTTTAGAACGATTGATTACACTAAATCGCTTGTACTAGAAAATAATCAGGATGGATATCCTAGTGCCATTTTAAAATTTCCGTATACAATTAAAGAAAATTTTGATTCGCTCTTTCAGGGATCGTTTCCCTATGACAGTGAGAATAAAACTAGAACAATACCATTGCTTAGTGTAAATCCTGTTAAATTATTAGAGTTTTGTATTGAAAATAATTTTGAAATAGATAATAATTTTGTTGATTATGTAAACAAAGTTGAAGAAGTGTGGGCAAATGAAGAATACATAGTTCCACATTGTGTAATAGATAATAATCAAATATACCTAAAAAATTCTACAGAAGCAACACAAACGTATTTTGACAACAATAAATTTGAAAACATTTATAAAGATATGTTTCTTGCTAGGAGTTTGGGTTTTCCAATTAGAACAAATAATAATGATACATTATCATTAATGTGTTCTCAAATAGATAATAATCATTTTTGGACTCCTTCCATGGAAGTATTTTCAGACCTTTTGGTAAAATTAGATTTAGACAGAGTGGTTATAGTACTCGACAGACAGTCTAATGTACAAGACTTTATTAATGATATGATTGACAAACTTAAAGAAAGGTGCTATAATATTGATAAAATTAGAGTTTGTTTTAGAGGAGCGAACAATACTCCAGAAGGAAAAGAATTTAATAATTGGATCAAGATGAATAGTATCGGTGGAAAAATAGATTCAGGAAATATTTTCATTTTTAAACATACTGTAGCAAAATGGGCAAAAAACTTTGATTTTAAGCCTCAGCTAGTGGTAAGTAATAGCATATATGAATCAACAAATATTTCAACCAGAAACTTCTTGAAAAATTGTCACGCTAACATTACAGTTAGTGAAACACTACCCACGACACGCAAGGAAGATAAAATTGTCAAGTTGTAAACTTATAATTAAAGATGAAGTCAATATTAAGATAGAAGGTTTGACTTTAGAAACAAGAAGAAAACTTGCTAATCAATTTAAAGTTGATGTTCCGTGGGCAAGATATCAACCTTCATATCGATTAGGTAGATGGGACGGTACTGTTGCGTTCTTTGGTATAGGAGGCACAGGCTATATGTGTCATCTAGAACAGATACTTAACACACTAGTCAACAGTGGATATGAAATTGACGTTGACGATCAAAGAAGTGTTGTTGATTTACAGTTTACAAAAGTTACAGAAAATTATTGGTCAGATCAAGGTGTTGTGTGGCCTAAAGGACATCCAGCAGAAGGACAACCGATTGTATTACGTGACTATCAAGTAGAAGCAATTAATAAATTTTTATCTAATCCTCAGTGCCTACAAGAAATCGCAACAGGTGCTGGTAAAACAATTACAACAGCAACACTAAGTCATTCAGTTGAAAAATATGGACGCAGTATTATTATTGTTCCTAATAAATCACTTGTTGAACAAACAGAAGAAGATTATATCAACTGCGGTTTAGATGTTGGTGTTTATTACGGAGATCGTAAAGAACTAGGACGTAAACATACTATTTGTACATGGCAAAGCCTTAATGTATTAGACAAAAAATCTAAGAACTTTGAAGATGTTATGTCGTTGAGAGAGTTTTTTACTGATGTTGTAGCAATTATAGTAGACGAAGTACACCAAGCAAAGGCAGAAGTTCTTAAAAATATATTGACAAGAGATCTAGCAACTTGTCCTATACGTTGGGGACTAACAGGCACAATACCAAAAGAAAAGTTTGAAAGTGAAAGTTTATTAGCAAGTATAGGCCCAGTAATAGGACAGTTATCTGCCCGTGAACTACAAGAAAAAGGTGTGCTGGCAAACTGCGAAGTTAAAATTTTACAAACAATAGAGATACAAGAATTTAGAGACTATCAGTCTGAATTAAAATATCTAGTAACAGACGACACTCGTGTAAAATGGATGTCAGAAAAAATTAAAAGCATTTCTGAAACAGGAAACACACTAGTATTAATTGACAGAATTGAAACAGGTAAAAAACTTATGGAGTTGTTACCTGATGCTGACTTTGTAAGCGGAACTGTAAAGTCAGCAACAAGAAAGGAGACGTATGACGAAATTAAAACAAGTGACAATAAGATTATTGTGGCTACCTATGGTGTTGCCGCTGTGGGGATTAATATCCCTCGCATTTTTAATCTGGTACTTGTGGAACCCGGAAAGAGTTTTGTCCGTGTTATCCAAAGCATTGGACGGGGCATAAGAAAAGCCGAGGACAAAGATTTCGTACAAATTTGGGATATAACTGGAGGCACCAAATATGCTAAAAGACATCTTACAGCACGTAAGAAATTTTACAAGGAAGCCCAGTACCCATTCAATATATCAAAGGTAACCATATGAGAATATTAACATTAGATAATAGGGCATTCGATTTAAATGAATTGCCTGAAGATGTAGAGGAGGACACGAGATTTAGCGTACTTGATAATTCCACACCAAGTGACCCTGATTTCTTTTTTGTTCCTCTTATCTTTTTAGAAAGTTTCAATGCGCCTGCTATTGTACTGCGTATTGGAGGTAACGAAATTCAAATGCCACTGGACTGGAGTTTAGTTGTAGGCGATGAAGAATGTGGTAATGATCCAGAAGTTCTTCCTCTTACTAGTTTAAATGAACGTGGCTTTGATGCTTTGTGTATAAATCCCATTAAAGGCTATAGAGCTGAATACATGCCAATTGAAATTGTAAATGTATATCAAGAAGTTAAATGGTATTTTCCAAAGATAAAGAACAATCAACTATTAACAATTCCTTTACAAGCTGACAAGTACAATCCAGACTGTGCTTTTTTTGTAAAAGAAATATCAAGACAGTGTGAACAAATACAGTTAGAAAATCTACTATGACAAATACAGATAAAGCAAAACATAAAGAATTCGTCGCAGAAAAAATTGAAGAATTCTTAGCACGTGGCGGGAAAATTACTATTTGCCCTCCATGTACTACCAGTGAAGAAGTTACGTACAAACATAAGTTTAGCCGTGGACGTAAAAAGAAAAAAGAGGAATAAAAAGTGACTATGAAAGCAGGAAAGATATGGGGACAAACAGAACTCATACATGCTAATGGCGTGCTTGAGTTTCATCGTATAGAATTTAAAAAAGGTTTCAAATGTTCAGAACATGAACACAAATATAAATGGAACGGATTCTTTGTTGAGTCGGGCAAGATGATTGTCCGTGTTTGGCAGGATGCGGATCAAGAAGGTTTAGTTGATGAAACTGTTCTTGGTCCGGGTGAATTTACACAGGTTAAGCCTGGTAAAATTCATCAATTCGAAGGTGTCGAAGACGGCATTGCCTTTGAATTGTATTGGGCAGAATTTAATCACGATGACATCGTGCGTAGAACTGTCGGTACTAAAGTGAAATAAAATAATAGGAGAAAAGATGTTTAAATCACTATTAGAAGGTGTAGATAAGGCGCTAGTAAGAAACCTTGTAATTCTACACACACTTGTAATTGCTGTTAGTAATTACTTAGTAACAATTAGATTTGATCTATTTCCAGGAGCAGACTTGCCCTTGTTTGGATCATTTCCATTGGCAGCGGCCGCATTTACATTTCCGATCGTTGTGGTAGCAACTGACCTTACAGTACGTATGGTTGGTAAACAAGCAGGTCGTGCTGTTGTAGCAATGGCTATTATTCCTGCTATTATTGCTTCGGTGCTTGTATTACTAGCACTGGGTGATGAACACGCATATAGAGTAGGTATCGCTAGTGGTACTGCTTATGCTGTTGGTACAATTCTTGATGTATATGTATTTCAACATATTAGAGAACGTTACACAGAAGCATGGTGGGCGGCACCGGCGATTTCAACTATCGTCGCAAACATCATTGATACTTACGCATTCTTTTACACAGCGTTTTATCCTGCTCCGTGGGTACACGGCGTAGCATTTAACAATACGCTGACTAAGATTGTAGTAGGATTGGTTGTGTTCCTACCAGCATATGGTTTACTGTTGTCATACTTGAAAAACAAGTTGGCTGACAGTGCCAAGGGGTAAACTTATCCCTAACGAACCTTTGATATACGAGCGAGCCAACGGTGTTGTGTACGCTCGTTATCAAAACAAACCCGAGATTCCTCGCTGGATTATAGGCGGGGATCCGGGTGCTGTTCGTAGGGCACAAGGAGACTTACTTGATTATGCAGAATGGCAAAAGTTATGTGAACTTTCAGAAACGAACACAGCACTCAAAGATTTACTTGACAAAACTGTATTAATGTATTATATTATAAAAGAAGAACATGGAACAGAAACTAAAACTTAACGATATTCTTGGTGCTGTAGATTTGGGTGCTATTGATGTATGGGATGACCTTACAGAAGCACAACAAAAATCTGTATCTTATTTTTTGCTTAACAGATACGTTAGCAATGTAAAAACAAAGAACAGAGATCTAGCAGAACACTATGTTATATTGACTAATGAACTTATGAATAAAAACTTCTATGAAGTTTACAAACATCCTAAGTTTATGTGGCAACTAATGTGTTCTTGCGGACACGAAGATAAAAAAGTTCACTTCCATGAATGGTTAGGATTAAAAAGATCAAAAGATGGATCTTCAAAAGCAGTAAAGTTTTTAAGTGAAATTTATCCTAATGAAAAGATGGAAGATCTAGAATTACTAGCAACTACTCTAAACAAAAAAGATCTAAAGCAGATAGCAAAAGATCATGGATGGGAAGATAAAAGGATCAATGAGCTCAAACTTTGAATGCGGATACTGCGGTAAAACATTTACCAAAGAAAAGACACTAGCAGTACATGTGTGCGAGAAAAAACGCAGACATCAGTCTCGTAATGAAAAGCATGTACAAAGTGCTCTACTAGCATATCAAAAGTTTTATGATCATGTACAGAGATCAACTAAGAAAAAAACATTCGACGACTTTGTATCAAGTCCTTACTACAATGCTTTTGTTAAGTTTGGTAGTTTTGTAGTAAATGCTAAACCTATAAATCCAGAACATTTTATCGACTGGGTAGTAAAAAGTGGAGTAAAACTTGACCACTGGTGTAGAGATGCTTTGTATGATAGATACCTTTTAGATTTTGTAAAAACAGAATCAGCTGATGGTGCTATACAAAGATCCTTTACAACTATGCTTGAATGGGGACAAGAAAATGAATCTCCTTTTGAACATTATTTTCTCTACGCAAATTTAAATCGTATAACACACGATATCAAAGAAGGACTTATTAGTCCTTGGGTGTTGTTAAATTGTAATAGCGGAAAGAAAGTACTAACTAAACTAAACGACGAACAAATAGAAATTATATCAACAATTTTGGATCCAGATTATTGGAGAGCAATATTTCAACGTAAGATTGCCGACCTTGAATTGGTGAAGGAAGTTATTAAAGAAGGTAATATACCATGAGCAATGACGGAACACCATTAATGGATGATAATGTAAAGATGAAAGTTTTCATCGATGATAAAGCTACTACAGTACAAGTTGAATTTAGTGGATTTGAAGATGAAGAAGATTGCGAGAAATATGCTGAATTTTTAAGTAATACACTACCGTTATTACTATATGAAACAAAGCAGGTACAATGAAAAAAGAAGTAACACCAGAAGTAGAAACAGAAACAAAATCAATAACTCCTATAGTTTCAAATCATATAGGACCAAATGGAGAATCAGTAGATAGAATTTATGGTGGTATTAATGATCAACTTAGATTGGTAAATGCTGATTATACTGTATATAAAGGTTCAATTAGTAAAGTAAGTATAATGGTAAAAAGTTCAGTTGACGGAACAAGGTTTAGAAGTTATTGTTATAAAACAGAAGATAACAGATGGTTTGATAGAAGTGGAATACCGATTGAAAAACCAAAAAACTTAACCAAAGAGGACTATGAAGAGACCGACACACTACGACTCGAGAATACACAACAAAACTAAAGGCGGACATGGATTTGGTATGAAAAGAGGTATTAAGACAGAGCTATGGGAAACACACGGAGGCCAACTAGCAGATGTGTTTGGCTGGAAATTACCTCCTCATATTCAAGCACTAAAAGATGCTTACTATAAAAAACTTAGAGATAAAAAGAACAAAAAGAAAAATGCCTGATATTGATATAGATTTTGCTAATAGAGAAAAAGCTCTTAGCATGTTCAAACATGTTACAGCAAGTCGTGACCTCAAAGGCGAACTAGTATCACATAACACAGGTGTGTACCTACACAAGGTACCAACATACGCACCTAGTAACCTATGTTCAGTAGAACACAAAGAAGCAGAGGACATGGGTTGGTTTAAACTTGATTTTTTAAATGTTGGCATATATACTGATGTCAAAGACGAAGCCCACCTTAATACACTGATAGAGAGAGAACCGATATGGGACCTGCTTACCGAGCCAGAATTCAGCGACAAATTGTTTCACGTCGCAGGACACAGTACCTTACTAAAAACAATGAAACCACAGAGTATTCCACAACTAGCCGCTTGCCTAGCTATGATACGTCCAGCGAAGAGAAATTTAGTTGGTCAGCCGTGGGATACGGTGATGAAGGAAGTTTGGACGAAACCTGAAGGCGACGAATACTTCTTCAAGAAATCACACGCCACAGCATACGCAGTTGGCGTTGTTGTTCATATGAATCTACTTTGTGAAAAGTTTACTACTTCTTCGGAGTCCGAACTAGCGTAATTGACTTGCGCTTAATTCTCTTAGTGATTATGTTATGAAGACTAGTTACAGGCCCCAACACAATCTTTACATCCTTTGTAGCAAAGTTTCTAATAGCATGTTTGTAGTCTGTCATTTCGACCGGCATAAAGATGTTAATAGGAAGTTTTCTATTTGATTCCCACCACCATGCTTCACCAAGCTCTAAAAACGCTTTCTTTTCTTTTTCACTTCTTAACTGCTCATAATCGTACATACTAGTAATTTGTGTGTCCTGATTTATGATTATACCTACGAATTCTTTATCTACGTAGTTTATAACAGTCATATAAGGAAAGTTTTCTTGTGTCTGTTCTGATATTCTCATAGCATAAATATTATATAAATTAACAAGGGCTCCGTAATGCAACTTAATTCTAGTTATTTATACCCGATGAAAATTGAGTTTTACCAAAATGGAGACTCATATATAACAGAGAGGTATCATCAAGTGTATCAAAGAACATACTATTTGTATAAGGGTGTGGACAATCGTTTAGATATCCATGTTAAAAACAGCGATCAAAAAAGCAAAAACACAACAGGACTAACCTTAGTGTTTAACATCACAGCGAATGAAAGCGGAGAACTTGTAGCCCAAAAAGATTGTACAGCATATGATGCCACATCAGGTCGCTACTATGTAAATTTTAGCGAACAAGAGTTATATGATATCAAAGCAGGTTTTTACAACTTTAGTTTACATACTGTTGACAGTAACGGAACAAAACGCCCAGCATACGGCGATGCCAAACATGATGCTCGCGGACAACTAGAAGTTAAAGGAAATGAATACGGCAAAGAAATTGCTAGTACAGAAGTTGACACATTTAACTTAATGGGCGATGGATATTACTACAGTACAGTACTAGATGCTCAACCCGAATTTAATAGCAACTCAGGTTTACATACTATAGCATTTTATATGGACGGTTTTAGTGGCGATGTTATTATACAAGGTACTTTAGAAAACACAACTGATCCTACAAAATGGATAGATATTGATACTAAAACTTATAGCTCTAGCGATCTTACATACGCAAACTTTAATGGCGTTTGGAGTCATCTAAGAATAAAACACAATTTGGTTAACGGGACACTTGACAAAATACTATACAGATATTAAACTGTATATATGAGTGCGGTAATCGAATTATTCAACAGCCATCTTCCCTATAAGAAAAAAGAAACACCATCTGGTTGGACTAGTTTCAATGCGCCGTGCTGTCATCATAGAGGTGAATCTCCTGACAAAAGACAAAGAGGTGGAGTCAAATACAACGAAGGCGTAGTCTTCAATTGTTTCAACTGTGGATTTACTGCTAGTTGGAAACCAGGAAGACCAATAAGCAATAAGTTAAAAAACCTAATGCGCTGGTTAGGTTCTTCAGAAGATGATATTAATAAAATGGTGTTTGAAGCACTCAAAGAAGAAGCACCAGAAAATAGAAATCGTCCAGCAAAAGAAATTATAACTTTTCACAATAAAGATCTTCCAGAAGGATCACTTCCTATACAAGAATGGATTGATACTGATCTTCCTAAAGAACAAGAACTTAAATTAGCAGATATTGTTGCTTACCTTGTGAATAGAAACTGTAATCCTACTGACGAAGATTTTTATTGGTCGCCCTTAGCAGGATTTGATGAAAGAGTAATTTTACCATTTTGGTATGAAGAAAGAATCGTTGGCTGGACCGCACGTAAAGTCAAAGATGGAAAACCAAAATACCTAAGTGATCAACATCCTAACTTTATTTTTAACTTAGACAGTGTTACACAAGATCAAAAATATTTGTTTGTAGTAGAAGGTCCGTTTGATGCGTTAGCAGTTGATGGCGTAGCATTGTTACACAATGAAATAAATGAAGAACAAGCAAGAATTATTAACAAACTAGGAAAGGAAATTATAGTCATTCCTGACCAGGATAAGGCAGGATCTAAGTTAATTACACATGCAATGAAGTATGATTGGGCAGTGGCATTTCCTACTTGGGAAGAAGAAATTAAAGATGCGGCAAGTGCTGTAGAAAAATATGGCTCTTTATTTGTGGTTTTAGATGCCATAAAAACCGCACAGGCGGGTAGTATTAAGCTCACCCTATATAAGAAAAATTTTGAAAAACGGCTGGAAAATCATGCCCTAGCGGCGCCGGTAACACAGTGATTTTGCCATGATTTTAAAAGATGGCATTTTAGGAGTATTTGTATGTTTAAACTATGGAAAAGATTTAAGGATTGGCTCGCTTATAGAAAGCGCATCAAAGAACTTAAGAAACGAGATCCTTTCATTTATAAATGATGACTGAATTTAAAATTGGAATATACAATTTATTAAAAAAATTAATAGGGCAGAGCAGTCTTTTCCTAGCAGTAGTCTATACCATAGGACATATAATAATAGCAATGATTTGTAATAGTTTAATTACAGGTGCTGATTTAGAACTTGCGGCTGTTGATGCTGTAGTTGAACCAATGATAAATGGAGTATGGTTTTATGTACTTCATAAGGTATACAAACAATGGACATCTTAGTAATAGGAAATACATCAGGGTTAGGTAAACTATGTTATGAACACTTCTCTAATTTACATAAGGTAGGAGGTGTCAATAGAAGCACACACGATTTAGAAAACGAATCAGATGTGTATCGTGTTATAGATCTAGCAGAAAATTTTGATGTTGTACTAAACATCTGTAAAGTACAGCCGGCACAGAATTTAATATTATTAAAAACTTATGAACGTTGGAAACTTAAAGAACACAGTGGTTACATTATCAGCATAGGTAGTTTAGCAACAAATTTTGATAGAAACAATTTTTCAGAATGGGTAGATGGCGAAATGATTTCTTACTTGTCACATAAACAAGAATTAGAAAATATACATGATAGTATAGCACACAATCAACCATTTGGCGATCAACCAAGAAGCACATTAATCAAACCACTTAATATTGGACAGAAGAAGCAAGAAAGAGTAGACGAACCATATAACACAGAAATAGATATATTAGAATTAATCGAATATTGTGTTGATAGTCCAAGCTGGGTAAGTAAAATAGAAGTGAGGAAAACATGGTAACTTGGGGTGTAACAGCATTTAATCATGACACTAGTATAGCAGTAATTGAAGAAGGCCAATTAAAATTTTATGAACACGTTCGCGGAAAAGATATAGACAAAAATCTTGTTACACGAGCAATACGTTCAACATATCAAGGTCCAAGTAGAATTGCTTGGTTTGAAAGACCTTGGTTAAAGAAAACTAGACAAGCATACGCAGGACAATGGGACGCTGTTAAAGATATGAGCGTGTTACCTAGTGCTTGGGCAAAAAAATGTAATGTTGACTATGCTAAAATTATTACATATCCACATCATAAATCACATGCGGCGGCCGGATATTTCACTTCGCCGTTTGATGAAGCAACTGTAGTAGTTGTTGATGCTATTGGTGAGTGGGATACAGCAACAATATGGCATGGTCGTGGAAACAAACTTACTAAATGTTGGAGTACAAAATATCCAAATAGTCTTGGACTGTTTTATTCTGCTTACACAAAACTGCTTGGATTCAAACCCATTGCCGAGGAACACCTACTACAAAAATTAGCAGAGCAAGGTGATCCACAAAGATTTTATAAAAAGATCAAAGAAAATTTTAAACGTCCAATGATCCTAAAAGAAAATCTTCACAGAGGTGTATGGTTTTGGGATATTGAAATTACTGACGAAAACAAAGCAGATATTGCCGCGGCAGTACAAGAAGTATTTGAACAACAATTAGATTGGTTAATGGGCCGAGCGTTTTCTGAAACAGGTTGCGGTAATCTAGTTTATGTTGGAGGCTGTGCTATGAACAGCAAATACAATCAAAAGCTATACAGTATGTGGCAACAAGTTTATAGTATATCCAATCCGGGAGATCCTATGAGTGCTATTGGTGCCGCTTTGCTCGATACCAAACAAAGAATAGAATTAAAAGACGATATAGTAAAACATTTAGAAATAAAAATCACTTGATTTATTTAAAGGAAGAGCGTATAATAAAGTATGATAAAAGATTACGACTATGATATACAAAAACTGTATTTAGAAATAATGATGGCTGACGCTGAAACCTATGTGCGTTGCCAAGGTATTTTTGATAGCAGTTTATTTGATAGAAAGTTACAAGATGCGGCTGAGTTTATTCACACATACGCACAACAGTATAGTGTATTGCCAGATTTTGATATGGTGAATTCTGCTTGTAAAACAGATTTAAAACAACCAGGTGACCTTAAAGAAGGACACATACAATGGTTGATGGACGAGTTTGAAAGTTTTACAAGACACAAAAGTTTAGAGAGAGCAATTATTAAGAGTGCTGACTTGTTGGAAAAACATGACTATGGACAAGTTGAGTCATTAGTTAAAGAAGCAGTACAGATTGGACTTGCTCGTGATATGGGCACAAACTACTTTGATGATCCAAGAAGTAGACTGCTAGGTCTTAAAGATAAAAATGGACAAGTAACAACAGGTTGGAGTGCTCTAGATAATAGATTGTTTGGCGGATTCAACAGAGGAGAACTTAATATCTTTGCTGGTGGATCGGGTGCTGGTAAGAGTTTGTTCTTAGCAAACCTAGGTGTAAACTTTGCTTTAGCAGGAATGAATGTTGTTTATCTTACGCTAGAACTTAGTGAAGCACTTGTCAGTATGCGTGTTGACAGTATGGTAACAGGTATTGGCACTAGAGAGATTTTTAAAAACATCGATGATGTTGAAATGAAAGTTAAGATGATTGGCAAGAAGTCAGGTATGTTTCAAGTCAAGTATATGCCAAGTGGTAAAACAGCCAATGATATTAGAAGTTATCTAAAAGAATATGAAATTAAAATGGGCAAGAAAGTAGATGTACTATTAGTAGACTACTTAGATTTGTTGATGCCCATTGGTAAAAAGATCAGCGCAGAGAACTTGTTTGTAAAGGACAAGTATGTATCAGAAGAACTGCGTAATCTAGCAATGGAATTACAGTGTGTGTTTGTTACAGCGGCACAGTTAAACAGAGGTGCTGTTGAAGAAGTAGAATTTGATCACAGTCATATTTCAGGAGGTTTAAGTAAGATTCAAACTGCTGATAATGTGATTGGTATTTTTACAAGTCGTGCTATGAGAGAACGTGGACGTTATCAATTACAGTTAATGAAAACAAGAAGCAGTTCAGGTGTAGGACAAAAAATTGATCTTGGATTTGATCTTAACACATTGAGAATTCATGATCTAGAAGAAGGCGAAGAAGAGGCAACAACACAACGTTCAAGTTCATTAATCAGTCAAATTAAGGCACGTAGCTCTACAGTTGAAGAAGCTGATACATCAGATGATCCAACTGACGGAGTTCCAGTTAAAAAAATCAAGGCAGAAGTAGGGTCATCAAAACTAAGGCAGTTTATCAATACCTTGGGTGATGACGATGAAATATAGTTCTCATAAATTAATTGAATGGCCAATGAAACATGACCACTATGAAGTGGATTGGCCAAAAGTAAGAGAAAAATTAGGTAGCGGTATTACTGATTGGCTTGTATCTCTTGATCCCACAGAAGGCCAAGTTGTTATACTACATCAACCTGAACGCAAACGTGCTAGTCTAGCAGTTGAATTTTACAACAAAGAAAGCGAAGACATATTTGTAAGTTTGCTCATCGGCTAGTATAAATATTTTTGATATTGGAGTTTAAGGTGAGTGACACACTCGTTCTAAATGCTGACGGAATACCGGTTAGTTATCTTCCTCTTTCTGCTATTCAATGGAAAGAAGCAATCACATATCTTTGGTTAGATAAAGTTACTGTACTTGATTGGTATGACGATTGGGTAGTACGAAGTGCTCATTGGGAGACTCGTGTGCCTGCTGTTATAATGTTAAAAGATATGATGCGGCGCGGCCGTACACCTAGATTTTCCAAAACAAATGTTTATATCAGAGACTTATATACCTGCCAATACTGTAACACTCCACACATCCGTAAAGACCTAACACTTGATCATGTAATACCTATAAGCCGAGGTGGTCGAACATCTTGGGAAAACATTGTAGCGGCTTGTGGACCATGTAATGTACAAAAAGGTAATAAAACTGTTATGAAACCTCTAATCAAACCTTATAAGCCAGACTATTGGGATTTGGTAAGTAAACGTAAGCAGTTAGACATTGCTGTTAAACACGACAGCTGGAAAACCTATCTATAGGCAGATAAATATTACATGCGCTTAAATGATGTACTCAAAGAAGAACCAAAACGTTCAGTTACCGTAAACAAAAATCTAAACCCAAAACTTTGGGAAGGTGATCGTTTACGTGATGACGTACGAAATGCTCTTCTAAAAATTGGAAAACACTTTGAAGATTTTATTGGAGTAGATTTACCTGTGGTAGATTACACAGTCACAGGATCAAACGCAAACTATACATGGAATGCGTATTCAGACCTTGATTTACACCTAATTGTACGCGGTGAAGTATCTGAGGAGCAAAGAGAGCTTTACACCGCTAAAAAGGGCTTATACAGCGAACAACACACCATTACAGTAAAGGGTATACCAGTAGAATGCTATGTACAGAGCATGGAAGAGCCACATCATAGCACAGGAGTATTCAGTGTTGGACGTAATAAATGGATTGATGAGCCAAAGAAAACCAAACCAGATATTGATGATGTAGCACTAGTTAAAAAGCGTGAAGCACTGCTACATGACGCTACTAGAGCACTACTAGAACCCAAATTGGATAAACTAAAACGCATCAAAGAACGTATCACCGTAATGCGTAGAGCTGGTCTTGAACGTGCTGGAGAATGGAGTACAGAAAATCTAGTATTCAAAGATCTACGCAATCTAGGTGTAATTGATCAACTCGCAAACAAAATACGAGAGCTTGAAGACAACGAACTTAGCCTGGAGCATGCCTAATGTGGCGAGGTCCTCAATCAGTTGCGAGTGCTACCAGTGATTGGATAGCATGGAATACACAAGGTGATCTTCTAAGCACAGATTTCAAACAGGTTCAATCATCACGAAAACTTACAAGCGTAAGTGTTAATCTTTCAGGTTCCACATCAAGTGTGGATGATAATCCACCAACAGGAACAGAAGTACGTGATGAAATGAAAATCACTAGAACAGCACCTTTGCTGTGTACAAACTTTGGTTTTGCTGTATCAGGAACTATCAAAGGCATTGAACTTGAAATTGTAGGACAGAGAGTTAATCGTGTTGTGGATTGGGATATACGATTATGGAACGGCACAAAACTAGGAAACAACAAAAAAGTTAAGATTGAATTAAACGATCAAAGCCAACCCAACAACGTACCAAACACACAGAGATATGGTTCAAGCACAGATACTTGGGGTGCTGAATTAACTGCTAGTATTATAAATTCAAATGATTTTGGTGTTTCTATTGAATTCGCAAGTCATCCTATTACGCCCTGCGCAGAAACAGCATACATTGACAGTGTGCTTATGCGAGTGTTTACTTAGAAACTATCTGTAGTGTAACACGCGGTGTGTGTCCAAAATTAGCACTGCCATGTTCACACTGATGATCCTCAAACTCATACACACCACCAACTAGATAATCGTCATAGGTCCTTGTGCCTATACCAAACACATGTCCTGGTGTAGGAGGTGTAAGTGGTACCCATAGTCGTCTACCTTCTTGATGATCAAATGTATCGCGATGTGCGGGAAACACACAACCAGGATCTAGTCTTACAATCCACCAACGATAGCTCTCCACAGTGTGTATGTGCCAAGGTTGCGCTCCTAGCCCATAGTCATCAGGATAGTAAAATCTCCACTGTGCGCCAGGATAATCACGCTCACGTGTAGCATCTGCTAGTTGCTGTTTGCTGGCGTTGGCTGTTTCACGTCCAGGGCGCAGTTCGCCGTTCATTGACGTTGTGCGTTCTACTAGCCACGGTTGTAGTTGACTTTGTATGTTGTCAATCTGTTTCATATCAATATTTAAATACTATAAATAATCAAGCAGTCAAACGTGGAGAAAAAAATGAATGGAAGATTAGCAACAGTAGATCTAAGTGCGGGTGTAGCAACCGCTGTTTATCAATGTGGGACCGACTACGCAGTAGCAACGGTCACAGTGGTGAATCGAGCACATACACCGTGTGTGATCAAAATGGCTGTTGGGCCTAATCAAACACCTGATCCTCAGGATTACATAGAGTTCTCTACTGAAATCCCTGGCAAAGGACACATTGAACGCACAGGTGTTTCAGTACAGAGTGGAAACTATATTGTAGTAGAATCTGACTCCGCAGATGTTAACTGCGTGATATGGGGCACCGAGGTAGGCTCATAACACAAAACAAACGCCTCTACAACAAAAGGTAGTGAGATGACCAAACATCTTCATCTTATAGTAAGAGCCACCGTAGCCAAGCCACCCGTGGATCAAATACTAGCTAGACTACAACTCACAGATCTAATCGAAGCAATTGACATGCGAATTCTCAGCGGACCGCATTCAGAATATGTTCACACCAAAGGCAACCAAGGACTTACAGTTGCCGCTATTATTGAAACTTCACACATAGTTATGCACACCTGGGACGAGTCAAACCCAGCACTGGTACAGCTAGATGTCTACAGCTGCAAACAGTTTGACATCAACACAGTGTTTGAATGGTTCAAGCAGTATGAACCTGTGACTGTGGAATACAAGTTTCTAGATAGAGAATCAGGTTTAGAATTTGTAGAATAGTCAGACTTTGCTGGCACGAAGCGTGAGAACTAGAGCGCGAAGCGCCAGCGGTTTGCGCTAGAAAACGAGAGCGTAGCGATTGCGAAGCAAAGCGGTTTTGCGCAGATTTTTTCCCCTTGGCGAGTAACAGTCTATACAGTGATCTATACAGTAAGCATACAGTAGCAGTGTTAGACCTGCTACGTGCTCTACGCTGTTAGTGGGGAGTTAACGTCCTAGTGAGTGATCTGTTTCGTGTGATATGTTGTGTATACGGTTATTCCACTTTAGATAGAACCATATGTGTAGGGGATTTGCCCAACACAGCCAAAAGCGTGTACGGTTAACGTGGCATTCAAAGGGTACTACATGCTTGCCAAAATCATGAAATAGATCTTTGCACAGAGGAAAGTCTCGAGTGTATACACAGTAGTGATGTTGCTTTAGCATGTGTTTATTTATAGATATAGTCCCAAATGGGTCCTGTGACCAAAAATGCAGCTGTGCGATTTTTTTTGGTGAAGTACTTAGGATTTCAAGGTGGTGATTTTTAACCACTAGCAACTACAAAATAGCTATACAAAACAAGCACTTAAGCCCCAGCCCCCCACCATGAGATGATGTCTCCATATCGGTCGATGACTCGGTGTTCACATTCATAATCAACACTTCCAAGCTCGGCGATCTCCTCCGCCTCTTCAAGTGTCTCACAGAAGGCTTCGAAGTGTTCCACATCGCCCTCCTCTATCCTTATGACCCTATACATCTTGGTTAAGCACAGGCTTAAGCTCTGCTATAAGCTGGCTCTCAGCTCTGTGTCCTTCCTGCTTGTTGGCTGTGAGTTGGAGGACCTTGCGTCCAATCTGCTCTCGGTTATCCAGCTCAGCTATTGCTCTGTACAGTGCCCAACTGTTTCTTTTAGTGTCCTTGAGTCTATACCAATGCTTGGCAATACGACGTCTAAGGCTACCTTCTATGCCTAGGTTAGCTTCTAC
>Ga0222715_10002550_pt1 | contig 16570 bp, 20 predicted proteins | sample C33_9DmetaG_FD_165056 | JGI IMG/M metagenome (GOLD analysis project Ga0222715, IMG submission 165056) | Estuarine water microbial communities from San Francisco Bay, California, United States - C33_9D | ecosystem: Environmental > Aquatic > Marine > Unclassified | place: USA: California... | reverse complement strand
GGTGTAAGTGGTGCTGGTAAGAGTCCTAAGACTGCAAAAGACAAAGCTCGTAAGAAGAGCTATTACGCAAGACACAATGCTCAAGACTCTAAGCCTAGTAAGCTGAGTGCGAGATATTGGTCGCATAAAGTTAAATGGTAATATAGGAGATATACCAATGGGAATATTGAGTGCAGCAGCTAAAGCCGCTAGAGCAGCTAAGAAAGCTAAGAAAAAAGATCTAAAACCTAAGTTTAAGGCAGAGCGTAAATTAGACGAAGACGTAGAAAAACGTTTAGTTGAGCAAGATAAAGCTATTAAAGCTGCAGATAAAGCTAAAGATAAAGGTGATAAACCTAAAGCTGCTGCTAAAACACGAGAGGGTAAAGCGTTTGAGCAGACGCAAGCTGAAAAAGCTAAAGATAAAGCGCCCAAGGCTAAAGAAGATACTCGTGTAGGACGTGCTGGTGCTGCTGTAACTGCAGCAGAACGTAAGGCTATTGCAGATGCTCCATCTCCACAGGCATTAACAACTCTTAAATCTAAATTAAATAATAAAATAGAAGGTTTAAAAAATGCTACTGCTGAAGAAAAGAAAGCACGTAAAGCTAAAATAGCTGATATGATTTCTGGTCGTAAAGATGCTATGCGTAAAAAGGCTGCAGATGCTGCTAAACCTAAAAAGCCAGATACACGTCCTGCAGCTAAAAAGAAACAAACTGCAGAAGAACGTCAACGTGCTTCTATTGGTAAAGAAAGTGCAATCGGTTCTAGTGCAACTGGTAGAAAAGCTCCTATGGCAGCACAAAGATCTGGAACAGATATTGCTGAAGGTAAAAAACTAACAGACCTACAAAAAGAAATACGTCAGTTAGCAGGTAAGGCAGATAAATCAGAAGCCGAAGTTGCACGTTTAGCAAAACTTAGAAAAGACTTACGTGAGTTACGACTTAAACGAGAATCTGAAGTAGTTATGCAGGGTGCAAGACGTTCTGGTGGTCGTAAGCCTGTTTCACTACCTGCCGCACCAAAGGGTGCAGAACCTGAGCGTGGTGCAGCTAAAGGCTTGTTTAAACGTGGTGGCCTTACACAACCTACACCTAACCAAACTGGCTTAAAGAAACTACCTACTCCTGTACGTAATAAAATGGGCTACATGAAGCGTGGTGGCAAAGTTACTAAGGGTCACGTAGATATGCGTAAAGGTGGCTTGTTCTACTAGTGAGCATAGAAAGTGATATACGGGATTGGTCACGTAAAGTATTAGAAGTACCTAATGACACTTTAGGTGGCCTACCCGCATGTCCGTATGCACAGCAAGCTTGGAAACAAAACAAAGTACGTGTAATAGAAACTAAGCACCTTGGCATTGAAGCTATTACGCAAGCTAATCTGTTTGATAATACGTATGACTTAGTTATAGTTGCATCGTATTATTTTCCTTCTGCGGTACAGCTTAAAGAGTTTACTACATTTTTAAACGATACATATACCTCTAGAGATTTGCACATAATGGAGTTTCATCCTGACTTTGGTGCAGAAGATGCAGACTTAGACTTTTTGTATGAACATGAGTGGGAGTCTGATATAGAAGATGAATACGCTATGTTGTTTATTCAATCTTTAAGTAAAGTAGATGACGCAAGTTTACGACTAGAAAAACTAGGATATTATGATGTGTATCCTAAAGACGAGTATGAAGCACTCGTATTAGATAGAAGAAAACGGAGACAGAAACAATGGCAATGAAACCTAGAGCAATGAAAAAGAAAACACCTATGCGTGGTGGTGGTATGGCTAAAAAGAAAACCATGATGCGTGGGGGCGGTATGGCACCTAAAAAGAAAATGATGCGTGGTGGTATGGCTAAGAAAAAGAAGTAATGACCCTTATATCTCACTTTCCTTTACCTAGTATGCCTTTTCAAACTCATGAGAATATTGTATTTGAGAAAGCAGATAAAGATAGGTCTAGTAGAAATAACGAAGAGTATAAGCCAGAGCAGCCTAATAGAGTAACACCTGATACACCAGTAGAAGATCTAAAGCTAGTGAATCAGATGTATGCCTATAACCCTAATCCAAACAAACTACGTACACCTGATGGTCAGATCGTAGACTTTATAATAGCATAAGGAATCTACATGCCTGATCTTAGTAAGTCAAAGTTTCATACACAAGGGTACACTATTGCATCTACTTCGGCAGATGCTAGTGCTACTGCTGTGTATACCTGCCCTGCTAACTTCAGTGCCATTACTAGGTATTTGCATATTAGCAATAGTTCTACCTCTACTAAAAAAGTGTATGTGCAGTTTTACCATGCTGAAGATAATGCGTATCATTACATAGCTAACGGACTTAGTATGGCAGGACATTCTGTAGTTAATCTAGTTGATGGTGGATACTTTAACTTACACTCAGGCGATAAGATTATGGTGTATGGCGAGACTACAAATACTATGGAAGTACTTGTTTCTGTAGAAGAGTACTTTGACCCGAATCGCACTTAATGCATAACGGGGTTGCAATCTTATCTATACTATGTTATAACTAAGTATGATATAACTATCTCTATAAGGGTAAGTAATTCTTACCTTAACATAATATAGGAGATAGAATATGTTTAAACGTATGTTTAAGAAAATACAAGAAAATCAGCAACGCAGAGCCGACTATTGGATTCTTATGAATCTAAGTGATAAGGAACTGCATGATATGGGGATCAGTCGTGGCGAAGTCAGGCAAAAAGTCTACGGTTAATGCGGCAGGAAATTATACTAAGCCTAGTATGCGTAAGCGTCTTGTCGCATCCGTTAAAGCTGGCAGCAAAGGTGGAAGGGCTGGACAGTGGTCGGCTCGTAAAGCCCAAATGGTTGCAAAGCAGTATAAAGCAAAAGGTGGGGGCTACAAATAGTGGCCCTCTCTAAATCACAAAAGTCTTTAAAGAAATGGACTAAGCAAGATTGGCGAACTAAAAGTGGGAAGCCTAGTGCTAAAACTGGTGAGCGTTATTTACCTGCTAAGGCTATTAAGTCTCTTAGCAGCAGTGAGTATGCCGCTACAACCAGAGCTAAACGACAAGGCACGAAGGCAGGTAAGCAGCATGTGGCTCAACCTAAAGGCATTGCAAAGAAAACCGCTAAATACAGGAGAACCTGATAATGGCACATACTATTATTGATGACTATAAATTATTTCCACGACTAATGATGTTAGTTGTGACTATACTTACATATCAATCTGTACATTGGTATATGGCATTACCTGATCCTACTAATGGGCAAGCTGGACTTGTATCTGTTTGTATGGGTGCATTAACAGGTTGCTTTGGTATTTGGATGAATAAAGAAGCCAAAACAGATAGAGGCAGTAAATGATCCAAGCATTTATTGGCCCGATAGCAAGTCTAGCAGGAACATGGTTAAATGGTAAAGTTGAAACTAAAGCTGCCGAAACTAAAGTTAAAGTTGCCAAAGCTGAAGCTGAAGCACAGATTATGCTTAGTCGGGCAACTAGTGAAGCAGACTGGGAAAAGATTATGGCGCAAGGTAGTCAGTCTTCGTGGAAAGACGAGTGGCTGACTATTTTATTTTCTATACCACTAATACTTGTATTTACAGGTGAGTGGGGTAGACAAGTAGTGCAGAATGGATTTGTAGCATTAGATAGTATGCCTCAGTGGTATAGCTACACATTAGGTGTAATTGTGGCTGCGTCCTTTGGTGTACGTTCAGCTACTAAGTTTTTTGGGAAGAAGTGATGGCATTTAAATTAAGCAGCAGAAGTATGAAGAAACTAAAGGGTGTAGACGAAGGTATTGTAGCAGTCGTAAAGGATGCTATTGGTATTACGAAAGTAGACTTTGGTGTTACCTTTGGACTACGTACTTTGGAAGAACAAAAGAAACTATACGAATCTGGTAGATCACAGACTATGAAGTCTAAGCATCTTGAGGGTCGTGCTGTAGATCTAGTTGCATACTTTGGTTCAGATATTTCTTGGGAACTCAATGTCTATGATGACATCTGTGATGCTATGGCTGAAGCCGCTAGAAAAAATAATGTAGCAATTAAATGGGGTGCTGCATGGAGTGAAGGAGACATTAGAAAGTATGCTGGTACTGCAGAAGATGCAATGAACGCATATGTAGATCTCCGTAGGTCAGAAGGACGTAGACCCTTTATTGATGCCCCACATTTTGAAATGATGTAATATGGCTCGTGAATTAACAGAACGTCAACAAAAGTTTTTAGATGTACTTATGGATGAGGCAGGTGGCGATGTTACTATGGCTAAGAAACTTGCTGGGTATTCGCCCAATACACCTAACCGTGAAATAACCAATAGTCTTAAAGAAGAGATTATTGATGTAACGCACAGCTACTTAGCACGTAATGTGCCTAAAGCTGCAATGGCTATGGTTAGTGCTTTGTACGATCCTACTGAGCTAGGTATTCGTGATAAGATGTCTGCAGCTAAAGAATTACTAGATCGTACTGGTTTAGTTAAAACTGAGAAGATGCAGGTAGAAGCTAAAGGTGGTGTTATGTTAATGCCAGCTAAACAAGCACAGGATGACGATGACTAAGCCATTAGGACAATGGAAACTACCACAACCGACTGACCTACAAGAAGACAATGAATGGGTTCCTATTCCACGTGTAGCAAGAACAATACCCTTTGGATATGAATTAGATCCAGAAGATGACGGAATACTCTTGCCAATTGATAACGAACTTGATATGCTTGTGAAAGCCAAGAAGTACTTAAAGCAGTACTCGTATCGTGAGGTTGCCAACTGGCTAACCAGAAACACTGGCAGAACCATATCTCACGTAGGATTAAAGAAACGGTTAGATAATGAGCGAAGAAGAAAAAACAAAGCTGGAAGCCTACGCAGATGGGCAGACTATGCGAAAAAGGCAGTCGCCAAAGCGGAAGAAATTGAACGCAACCGCATCGGGGCGAAAGCGCAAGACAACGACAACCAAGAAACAAACGCAGCCTGAACCAGCTAAAATAGTAGAACCTGAACTAGCACTTGTAGAAGAACAGCATAATGTAATATTTAAACCTAATGCTGGACCGCAAACAGACTTCTTAGCTGCAGGTGAACGTGAGGTACTGTATGGTGGCTCTGCAGGTGGGGGTAAGTCATATGCTATGCTCGCTGACCCATTACGCTTTATGGGGCACCCAGCCTTCTCAGGATTGCTCCTACGGCATACTACAGAAGAATTAAGGGAACTTATCTTTAAGTCTCAAGAAATGTATCCCAAGATATGGCCTGGAATTAAGTGGTCAGAACGTAAGATGCAATGGACTGCACCCTCTGGTGCTAGACTGTGGATGTCCTACCTTGATAGAGAAGACGATGTATTAAGATACCAAGGTCTTGCGTTTAGCTGGATAGGTTTTGACGAACTAACTCAGTGGCCTACCCCATTTGCTTGGAATTACATGCGAAGTCGTCTGAGATCTACTGCAAGTGATTTACCAGTATATATGAGGGCTACTACCAACCCAGGAGGTAGAGGACATCATTGGGTTAAGAAAATGTTTATTGATCCTGCTCCGCATGGTAAACCGTTTGATGCAACAGACATTGAAACAACTGAAGTATTACGTTATCCTGCTGGACATGCCAAAGCTGGTAAGCCTTTATTTAAACGTAGGTTTATACCTGCCCGTCTTTCCGATAATCCTTACTTAGCTGCACAAGGTGACTACGAAGCAATGCTTCTATCTTTACCTGAACAACAACGTAGACAGTTGTTAGACGGTGATTGGGATATTAAAGAAGGCGCAGCATTTACAGAGTTTGATAGAAATATTCATGTAGTTGAACCCTTTTATATTCCTAGTAACTGGGTAAAGTTTAGAGCTTGTGACTATGGCTACGGAAGTAAATCTGGTGTAGTTTGGTTTGCGGTTGCACCCAATGAACAATTAATTGTGTACAGAGAGTTGTATGTAAGTAAGGTATTAGCTGCAGATTTAGCAGATATGATAGTAGACTTAGAGGCTGAAGATGGAAATATTAAGTATGGCGTTCTTGATAGCTCTTTATGGCACAAGCGTGGTGATACTGGCCCATCATTGGCTGAACAAATGATTCAACGTGGGTGTCGTTGGCGTCCATCAGATAGATCTAAAGGTTCACGTGTAGCTGGTAAAAACGAAATACATAGAAGGCTGCAAGTTGACGAATTTACAGAAGAGCCTCGTATGGTGTTTTTTGATACTTGTACCAATATGGTTTCTCAATTACCAGCCTTACCAATCGACAAAAGAAACCCAGAGGATATTGATACAACCTCTGAAGATCACTTGTACGATGCTTTAAGATATGGTATTATGTCAAGACCACGGTTTAGTATATTTGACTATGATCCAAATGGAAGGCCACAGGGTGGTATGCGAGTAGCAGATGCTACCTTTGGTTATTAAGGGAAGATAAATGGCAGAAGAAAACGAAGGCTTTATTGAAGATGACGCTATTGTATTAGCAGATAGCGAAGACTCTACTATTGATGATGCAGATACTTCTAAAATTATTCCATTTATTATGGAAAAGTATAATCGTGCAGATGATTATAGACAGCAAGATGAAGACCGTTGGTTACGTGCTTATCGTAACTATCGGGGTCTATATGGTTCAGATGTTCAATTTACAGAGGCAGAAAAATCTAGGGTATTTATTAAAGTAACTAAAACAAAAACATTAGCTGCGTATGGGCAAATTGTTGATGTGTTATTTGCAGGACAAAGATTTCCACTTACTGTAGATCCTACGGAACTTCCTGATGGCGTTGTAGCGGATGTAAACTTTGATCCTAAAGAACCTGAGCAACTAAAAAAATCTGGTATGGATGAGATTGTAAATCCGTATGGGTTTGCTGGTGATGGTAATGAATTACCTGCAGGTGCTACAGCTAAAACACTTGCAGAAAGTTTAGGTCCAGTAAAAGATAAATTACAAGATATCAATGGTGTACGTGAGGGAGTAGGTAAAACCCCTACTGCAATTACTTTTAGTCCAGCTATGATTGCTGCTAAAATGATGCAAAAGAAAATACATGATCAGTTAGAAGAATCTAGTGCTAGTAAACATTTACGTAGTACTGCTTTTGAAATGGCACTATTTGGTACTGGTGTAATGAAAGGTCCATTTGCTGTTGATAAAGAATATCCTAACTGGAATGAAGAAGGCGAATATTCACCTATAATTAAAACTATACCACAAGTATCTCATGTATCTGTCTGGAACTTTTACCCAGACCCAGATGCAAATAACATTGAAGAAGCTCAGTTTGTAATTGAACGTCACAAAATGTCACGTACACAATTGCGTAATTTAAAAAGACGCCCATACTTTAGGAACTCTGTAATTGATGAAGCAATACAGTTAGGAGAAAACTATAGTAAAGAATCTTGGGAAGATGATCTATCTGATTATGCACCAGAGCATGGTGTAGAACGTTATGAAGTACTAGAGTATTGGGGTATGGTAGATACTGAAATGCTTGTAGAGCAAGGTGTAGATATTCCTGATGAGTTAAGTGAAGTAGATGAATTACAAGCCAATGTGTGGATTTGTAATGGTAAACTACTGCGAATGGTACTTAATCCATTTAAACCTGCCCGTATTCCTTACATGGCTGCTCCATATGAATTGAACCCATACTCATTTTTTGGTGTAGGTATTGCTGAAAATATGGACGATACCCAAACTTTAATGAATGGTTTTATGAGAATGGCAGTTGACAATGCTGTATTATCTGGTAATCTTTTAATTGAAGTTGATGAAACTAACTTAGTTCCAGGCCAAGACTTATCAGTATATCCTGGGAAGGTATTTAGACGCCAAGGTGGTGCCCCAGGCCAAGCTATCTTTGGTACTAAGTTTCCAAATGTTGCTGCAGAAAACTTGCAGCTATTTGATAAAGCAAGGGTATTAGCAGATGAGTCTACTGGATTTCCATCTTTCGCTCATGGTCAAACAGGGGTCAGCGGCGTGGGTCGTACTGCTTCTGGCATTTCTATGCTTATGGGTGCCGCACAAGGCGGTGTAAAGAACGTAATTAAAAACGTAGACGATTATCTACTTCGTCCGTTGGGTGAAGGTTTATTTAGATTTAATATGCAGTTTGACTTTGATCCTAATATTAAAGGGGATCTTGAAGTTAAGGCACGTGGTACAGAAAGCCTTATGGCTAATGAAGTACGTAGTCAACGTCTTATGCAATTTATGCAAATATCTTCTAGCCCAGCACTTGCACCTTTTGCAAAGTTTCAGTACATTATAAGAGAGATTGCAAAGTCTCTTGAGTTAGATCCAGACAAAGTAACTAACAATATGGATGAAGCAGCTATTCAAGCAGAGTTAATGAAAGGCTTTCAACAGCCAGCAGCAGAAGCAAACCCAATGGACCCCACAGGAGCAGGGGGTGGTAACATAGGTACAGGACAAGTACCTACACCTCAAGAACAAGGATTTAGTGGAAATGATCAAGGACAAGGAGCACCTCAAGAAGCTCAAGGGGCTGGTGAACAACCAGCAGCAATGGGGCCAGTTCAGTAACTATTTAGATGAAGTAATTGCACAACAGCATCGTGCTATGGAGCAAACAGATAACGACAAGGTTATGTATAGAGCACAAGGTGCCATATACCAACTACGTAGATTAAAATTACTTAGAGATGAAGTGTTAAAAAATGGCTAATAAAAAAGTAGGTACAAAAACAGGCAAGCAAACACAAGCAGGAAGAGATGTATATGTAACTCCTGAAGGTGAGAATGTGTCTGAAAAATCTACTACATTTAAATACAAAGGTAAATGGATAAATATACCTAGTATACACGATGGTCATAGATACGATGATGACACATTAAAAATTATGTTAGAAGCTGAAATAATTTCGCCAACAAGTATACACGAAAATAGACAAGAGGCAGAAGCAGCCGCAAAAAAACGTAGTGATGAATTAAAATTTAACAAAGGTGGAACCCCAATGAAAGATCAAATGGAACTTTTTGAAGACGGTGGCCTCAAAGATGAGGGTGGCACAGTAGATGAAGTATCTGGAAACGAAGTTCCAATTGGTGGCACTAAAAAAGGTGTGCGTGATGACGTACCTGCTATGGTAAGTGAGGGTGAGTTTGTTTTTCCTGAAGATGTAACACGTTATATTGGGTTAGATAAACTTATGCAATTACGACAAGAAGCTAAAATGGGTTTAAAACGTATGGAAGCTATGGGTCAAATGGGTAATGGGGATGAAGCCACTATGCCAGATGATATGCCTTTTAGTATGGCTGATCTTGTTATTGTAGCAGGTGATACGGGCGAAGAACTAGAAATGCAAGAAGGTGGATTTATTACACGTCCTACTACAGTTACTCGTACACAACCACAATCTACATACACTTCACCACCACAACAATTTACAACAGCACAACCTACATCAGTACGTAGACTTACACCTGAAATTCAACGTCCACAAAGATCTTCTATTGACTTTAAAAAACTAATGGGTGAAGCTAGTATTTCATACGTAGAGTATCGTAATGCAGCAGGTGCTAATATGATGATACCTCATATTAATGGCGTACCCGTATTTCCTATTCCTGAAGGATATACACGATATGAAGGTTCTAATGCAGGTGACACATCTACTGGTGAAGAAGCAATTACAGAAGAAGTGATACAAAAAAGTACAGCATTTAATGAAGCCAAAGAAAGTAATAGTGATCCTATTATAAAAAATGCATTTGTAGAAGCTGGTAGTTGGGATAATTCTCCTATTGATATGTATCTTAAAGAAGCATTAAAATTTGTTAATGGTACATCTGCTACTGTAAATGGTTTAGTTACTGCCGTATCAGGCGGTGTTCTTTCGCCTTTTGTTTATGGCTTTTCAGCTTTAGAAAAAAGAAGAATACTTGCTACTATAGATGAAAGAATTAAAAATAATCCAAAACAAGCTGCAGATCTTCTTAAAATTAAAAAAGCTTTAGAAGAAGGTAAACCTTTACAGTCTGCTATTAGTTTTGTTGCTAATGCGGTCAAAGGTATTGGACAAAAAATATTTGGATTAGAAAAAGAACAAGCAGAAGCTGCAGCAACTAATACTATTCAAACTGAAATAGAACAAGTTGCTCCTTCTTATGCAACTATGGATATGGGTGAAGCAGGTAGAACTTCACGACCTATGCAAGAACAAGTTGTTTCTACTCAACCTGCAGAAACTGCACCTGTATCAACTTTTGATTCTGCCGTAGTTAGTCAATTAGCTCAAGAACAGCAAGCTGAATATGAAAAAGCCGCTTTTGGTCAACCTGTTCAAGAACAAACAGAAGCAGCCTTTGGTGATGCGGGTAGTTACTTAGCAAGTAGACAAGCTGCAGGTGAGTATGCTCGTGGTGATTCTTTTGCGGGTGGTGATTTTCAAACTGCAAGTATGGGTGATGTTCCTGTACCTGCTGCTCCTGTTACAACAGAGGCAGATGAAGTAGCAAAAGTTTCTGCACAAATACAATATTTACTTACCATTGAAGATCCTAATTTTAAAGAAGAAGTATTTGGATCACGAGGAGATGATGTTACACTAGCACAAGCCCAAGATTATATGGATAGAAGTTTGCAAAGGCAAGGCTATGGAGAGTTAGAAAGAAAAGATTTAATTAACACAGCAACATCTCGCATACTACCTCGACTAGATCCTTCAAAAGGATTAACATTTCGTCGTTTAGGTGAGGCTCCATCTTTTAGTCCTGCTATGCTTGAGTACTCTACCCCAGAAAGAATAGCTAAAACCTATCCAGAGTTACGTCCTGATCGTACTTTTAGAGATCCTTTTCAAACAGAGGCTGCAATACCTGTTTATTTACCTACAGGTGAAGTACCGCCAAGTGATGTTAGTCCTGCTTCTTCAATAACTACACAGGCACCAACAGATTTAATAGCGTTGCCAACTCCAAGTGGAGTTACAGTTCCTACTACAGAAATACAACCACCTGCTTCAATTCAGTCTGGTGCTTTTAAATCTTCCGTAGCTACTCGTCCTATATCTCCTCCACTAGAGTCAATCTTTATGCCTACTGTAGCAGATGCAAGTACTACTGCACAAAAACCTGTAGTACCATATACACCCCCTGTAGGAGATACAGGTAGAGAGCTTGCTATATCAGGTAGAAACTTTCCTACGTTACCAGTTACACAAATACAAGCTGAACCAATTAAACCCGTTCCTAGTCCATTAGATGTAGCATTTAATAAACTTTCACCTGAAGCACAAGCTAGAGTAAGTACTAGAGATATAGATGCTACTGTAGCAAATGCTCGTAATGTTATTGAGGATAGAGGATTTACTCCTACAAATATAACAAGTACCGCCCCTACAGTTACTTATCCTGAAATATCTAAAGATGCATCTATATCAGATTCAATAATGCGTAGAGAAGATAGAGGATTTACTCCTACAAATATAGCACCTCTTGCTCCTACTGCAACATATATTGATCCTAGAGAAACTATAGAAGATAGAGGATTTACTCCTACAAATATAGCACCTCTTGCTGCTACTGCAACATATGTTGATCCTACAGAAGCTACTTTAGGTAGAGGATTTACTCCTACAAATATAGCACCTCTTGCTGCTAAAACCTCTGTTATTCCTAAATCAAAAAAAGCTGAACCTTCATTTGATGAAGCCTTTAGTGCGGCAAGAAAAGCAGAAAAAGCAGCAGGAAAAAAATCTGGCACTAGTACATTTGAATACAAAGGTAAATCCTACACAACTGAAACTGCAAAAGAAAAAGATACAAGAAGTAAAACAACTTCTACAACAAGTCGTGCTGATGGTGATAGGGGGTACATGGTAGAGGGTGCTGGCTATACAACTATTAATGGTAAAATGCCCACATCGGAACAACAAAAAGAACAACGTATTGCAGCATGGGCGGCGGTGGCTGCGGGTAAAGATCCACAAGCTGCAGTTTTTGCGTTAGTAAACAAACAAAAAGACGATAAACCCACTACTACAACTAGCAGCACAGACAAAACTAAAAATGTTGCATCTTCAGGTCGTACAGAAGCAGAAATTCAAAAAGAAATTAATGCTGAGTTAGACAAAGGTGGGTGGAATAGTAAATTAAACGATCTTGTAAAAGAACGTGACAGTGCTCGTTCAAATGAGGGTACTTCAGGTAGTGGTGATAGTGGGGGATCTAGTACTAGTTCTAGTATTGGTGGCGGTTATAGTTGTTATGTTGCTACAGCTTTATCAAATAAAGGTTATTGGTCAAATACACGTAAATTAAAATTAATTAAATGGTGCATAAATGCAAAACCAGAAGGCAGATTAGACACTAAGCTATGGCGCAACGGTTACGTAACTTTTGGTAAAAACGTTATTGCACCTAGAGTTAGTAATAAAATAATTCAATGGTTGTCGAATGGATTCTACTATGCTACAGTTTACAAAAAGAAAAATATTCAGGCAATTGTTGGTAAATTATTTTTTTATATTCCCTCATACACAATTGGTATATGGAAAGCACTACGGGGTAAACTTGTAGATATTGAAAGGACATAGTATGTTAAATAAACCAAAAACCCCACTTACAGAATATCAAGAGTATAAAAAAAATGTTATGGCTCGTTTAATGTCATTAGAGGCAGAAGAAACAGAACATTTAAAAAATTTATACGGTAAACCTGAACTAATAACATTAGGTAAAATTGTAGGTGAAGATGTTACAAAGGCATTAGCAGATGGTATTAATAGCATTGTACAAGGTGGAAAACAAAAACCTATGCAAGAATCTTCTGTTAAAAAACGTGGACTAGCAACACGTTAAATTGCTAGATATGCTGGCTACTCATCCCCCTACCAACACTAGGCTACGGTGGCCCCAGTAAGGAACTTAAAATGGCTAATGATATTATGGTAGAAGAAATGCAAACAGAAAAGAAAATTGCATTTGCTAATCGTAAGTATAGTAATGAAGATAAATTAAAAAAAGACGAAGAAGAACTAGAACAACTTATTGCAGAACAACGTGGCGAAACTAAAGAAGAAGAAAAACAAGAAGCTGAACCCGTAGGCGCAGAAGAAAAAAGTTTTAAGAAACGTTATGGTGATTTACGCCGCCATATGCAAGAAAAAGAAAAGTCTTGGGATGAAAAATTTAAACAACTTGAAGGCCAACTAAAAGACGTAACACAAAAAGAAATTAAACTACCTAAGTCGGATGATGACATTGAAGCATGGGCAACACAGTATCCTGACGTAGCAGCCATTGTAGAAACTATTGCAATTAAAAAAGCACGTGAGCAAGCTGCAGGATTAGAAGATCGTGTAAAAGAAATTGATGAAATGAGAGCTACAGCCTCACGTGAAAAAGCTGAAGCGGAACTTATGAAAGCGCATCCTGACTTTGGTGATATTCGTGAGAGTGATGATTTTCATCAATGGGCAGACGAACAACCTAAATGGGTACAAGACGCATTATATGAAAACGATAATGATGCTCGTTCTGCTGCACGTGCTATTGATCTATATAAATCAGATCGTAATATTAAAACTAAAAAACCTGCAGATAATAAAGATGCTGCACGTTCAGTAAATAGTCGGAATAGTCGTAGTCAACCTGAAGATAGTGATACATCTACAACATTTAAAGAATCTCAGGTAGCTAAGATGTCACCACAACAGTATGAAAAAATGTCTGATGCTATTATGGAATCTATTCGTACTGGTAAATTTGTTTACGATATGTCTGGTTCTGCCAGATAAAGCTATTGACATATAATATATTTATGATATAACTATATGTACAATCGGTAGTATGGCCCTGTTAGGTATTAACTACAGTTACTCATACTGCCAATTAACTAAACTACCCGCAAACACAATTAAGCTTTCGGACAACCTAATGTCTCATGGCCCGTTACACTAGAAGGTAGGCCAACTTTCTATATAGCGCACCCTAGTAGTATTAGCCTCTGTATAAGTCATTAGTCGTTTGCATCTGTGATTTAATGCTAGGAGAAAATAAAATGGCATTTACATCCGCTGCTGGTCACGGCAATTTACCTAATGGTAATTTCTCACCAGTAATTTATAGCAAACAGGTGCAACTTGCTTTCCGCAAAGCATCTGTCTGTGAAGCAATCACCAACTCTGATTATTTCGGAGAAATCGCTGCAATGGGTGACTCAGTTAAAATCATTAAAGAACCTGAGATCACTGTTAAAGCATATGAGCGTGGTACAACTATTACACCACAAGATCTTGACGATGAAGATTTTTCATTGACAATCGACAAAGCCAATTATTTTGCCTTCAAGGTCGATGACATTGAGGAAGCTCATAGTCACGTCAATTTCCAAAGCCTTGCATCAGATCGTGCTGCTTACCGTTTGGGTGATCAGTTTGACCAAGATGTACTTGGTTACTTGACAGGCTTTAAACAGTCTGCACTACATGGTACACCTGACACGGTAAACACAACTGTTAATGGTAGTGTTGCTGTATCTACTGCAGGTACTGACGAATTGTTGTCTTCAATGAAAATTGATGCGGCAGATTTCGGTGGTTCAGGTGGTGATGCTTTAGCATTGCAGCCACGTACAGGTGGAGCAACTGACTCAACTCCTGCCGTTGGTGATACTTTCCCATTGACAGTTATTGCACGTATGTCACGTCTGTTGGATCAACAGAATGTGGATACTCAAGGCCGTTGGTTGGTAGTAGATCCTGTGTTTATGGAGTTGTTAAAAGACGAAGACTCACGTTTGTTTAATGCTGACTTTGGTGGTTCTGGATTGCAGAACGGTCAAATCGGAACAAACATTCATGGTTTCCGTGTATACACTTCAAACAATCTACCATCAGTAGGTACTGGTCCTTCTTTCACAGGAACAAACTCATCTACTAACTATGGTATGATTGTTGCAGGACACGATTCAGCCGTTGCAACTGCAGAGCAGATCAACAAAACTGAAACATATCGTGATCCAGATTCATTCGCTGACATTGTTCGTGGGATGCATCTATACGGTCGCAAGATTCTTCGTCCAGAAGCTCTTGTGAACGCTAAGTACCACTTGGCATAAGGGAGGGATAACAAATGGCTACTATTACTTCATTATTGTTACCTGCTCACGGTAGTTCACAACGTGGACGTGCACCGTATATGGTACAAAAAACTATTGACCTTACTGCACAGGCTATTTCCTGTACAGCAGGTGATGTAGTTCAGTGTATTACTATCCCTGCTAACACACGGGTAATTCATGCTGGTTTTCAAGTTGTAGAATCTGCAACGCAAAACACAGGTACAGATGCTACCGCAACATTGGGTGCAGCAGATGCTGACGAATTTGTTGCAGCATTTGATATTGATGGCGCTGCCGATGCAGCATATGCACCATCAGCTACACCTGCAGCAGACGTTACTCTTGCAACAGCAGACACACTAGACCTAACATTTGCAGGTTCTGGTGCTACCTTCACAGCGGGTAAAATTCGTGTTTACGCTTGGATGGTAGATGTTAGTGATCAAGGCGACTACTCTGCTGACGAAGTAGATCGTGACGCACTTGCGTAACTAAATTAATGAGTGGGCTGCTTAATCGTGGCCCACTTATATCTATGTATAAAGGAACCTAATCATGGGCGTTACAACAGCAATGTGTAATACATTCAAAACAGAGCTACTTGGTGGTATTCATGATTTGGATACACATACAATAAAACTTGCACTTATTAAGGCTTCTCCTACAGAAAACTATGGGGCCGCTACAACTACGTATAATGGTAGTAGTGGGGGTAATGGTACATCATTAACCCAAGGTACAAACGATGAGGCTACAGGAACTAATTACAGTGCGGGTGGACAACAACTAGATTCTGCAAGTATTTCTCTTGATGGTTCTACAGCTATCGTAGACTTTGCAGATGAAGTATTTTCAAATGTAACAACATCAGCAGATGGTTGTATTATTTATAATGACACCGCAACAGGTAAACCTGCTATTGCTGTAATTGACTTTGGAGGAACAGTTAGTGCTACCGCAGGTGATCTTACTATTGAGTTCCCTGCTGCAAATGCTTCTAATGCAGTTATCCGCATAGCCTAATGGCTGTTGTAGCAGCTTCAGCACGATTTGGTACAGGTAGGTACGGTGTATCTGCTTACGGTGCTGAAGACATATCCAGAACACTTACTGGAGTATCTGCTACAGGTTCTGTAAATACAGTAGAAGAAAAACCTACTGAGGTTCTTAATAGTGTAAGTGCAACTGGTGCAATAGGTACAGTTAGTGCATTTATAAAAGTTACACTTACCGGAGTGTCTGCTACAAGTTCTATTGGAACACTATCTCCAAATATAACAGAAGACATTACAGGTGTGGCAGCAACAGGAACTATTGAGCCTGTATCTGCTGGTGGTTTTGAAATTGACATCACAGAACGTATTACTGTAGGTGTAAGTGCTACAAGTGCTATTGGTACTGTAGAACCACAAGTAGACGAAAACTTAAATAGTGTTTCCGCTACAGGTACAGTAGCAGCTA
>Ga0222715_10002543_pt1 | contig 16600 bp, 18 predicted proteins | sample C33_9DmetaG_FD_165056 | JGI IMG/M metagenome (GOLD analysis project Ga0222715, IMG submission 165056) | Estuarine water microbial communities from San Francisco Bay, California, United States - C33_9D | ecosystem: Environmental > Aquatic > Marine > Unclassified | place: USA: California... | reverse complement strand
TCTTGGCGTAGTCGGCCTTCTTGGCTTCCGTGTGGTAGAGGTTGTCGTACAAACGCCACCACTTTTGGAAGTGGCGGTCGATGCGCTGACCACCGATGGAGATTTCAATGTCCTTCACGGCACGCTCCGCAGCGAAGATGGCCGACGCACCCTTCGTGGAGGAGCTGAGGCCAGACTTCGCCTTCATTTCGAGGTACATGTCTTGGACCAAATCACCGTTGCGGGCGATCGTGATCGAGACACGGCCGTTGTCGGCCGCGGTGCCGTTGACCGTTTGCTCGATGACTTCCGAGGCGAAGTTCGAGTGACGCTTGTAGACGGCTTGGAAGAAGGTGACCTTCGGGTTCGCAGTCAAGTAAATATCTTGGCTGCCGTACGCGACGAGTTGCATGAGACCACCGGCCATTGTGAGAGTTGTTTGTACTATACACTAAGAAAAAAAAATTGGCCTGATGATGCGGTAAAAGGCGCGCCATCTTTTCTCACTTTACCAATAATGACCGACAAAGACCGCGAAGAAGGCGAAATCATCCCCATTCCCGTTGAAGAGGAGGAGGAGGACGACTTCACGACTGATGACGAGGAAGAAGAAGACGACGTCACTCTCGGGGGGGACGACGACGACGACGACGACGACATGGAAATGGACATTGAATTCGACGACGGCCTGGGCGCCACCGAACAAATTCTCACGTCTGTTCTCGCGACCCCAGAAGGTGATACGGTTTGCACCGCTTTGGTACACATTGGTTCTCAACTGGAGATTCAAAACAAAATTCTAATTAAAATTTTGAGCAAACTCACTTAAAAATTCTCCGCATTATTTATTCAGACCAGGGAGAATATGACAACTCACTATATAGAGAGGGAACCTAATACGGGTGCTTCTGAGTTAGAACAACTGAGAAATCAGGTGATCACACTCACGAGCGAACAAATACTTCGCATCCTTGGACTGATGGAAGAAAGATGGTATCTCGGAAAAAACGACGAGTGTGACACCATTCACAAATGCGTGCGCCTGGGATATGACCAATTTTTCGATCCGTCCGAAAGAGAAGGTGGGTTCCCCAGAACCTTTGATATAAAGACCATAGATGGTAAAAGAGATAGGGAAATTAAAGCTCTTAAAAATATTGGGTCTCGTGTGAAAGCTTTAGAAATGACAGACCACGTGGAAGATGAAAACGTAAACTTGACTACGGGAGAGCGTGTGTGTCGTCTCATCAAGCAAGTGTCCGAGGCATTTAAGAATGTTCGTCTGCACATTAACACCTTACAGAGAATTAACAATCCACGTCAATCCCCTGATAAGATGAATTCCGACCCGGAGTACTTCGACGCGACACCGATGGATGAGACTCGGTTAGGGGAGATGACCCCATTTCAGAGAGCTGTGGTGGCGTGTCTCGATGAAACATATAAGAAACAAATGCGTAGGTATAAAGGTGAGTGCTACATTCAAAGAATTTCAGAGGGGTCGTACACGCGTTCGTGGAAAAAGGTGTGTTCGATTCCAGAGTTTGTCTACGAGTTTGCGGAGAAAGAGGTGAACTTCGACGTTTGGAAAGACATCACGTCGAGAGGAAACACGGCTCGCGAAGTTATCAACCACCTGTCGAATTGTATAGATAGTCAGTTCCCCGAAATCGTCAAAGACCGACACGTGTGGAGTTTTAAGAATGGTGTCTTTGTGGGTAAGCAGTGGCAGCCAAAAGAGGGAAAGTATGTGTGTCGTTTTTATCCGTACGATTCGAAAGAATTTAAATGTTTGGACCCGACGTTGGTGAGTTCTAAATTTTTCGACCAATTTTTTGATGACTACGACTACGTGGATGACTGGTGGGACATTCCAACTCCATACATGCAGAGTATTTTCGAATATCAAAAGTTCGACGAAGACGTGGCTCGCTGGGCGTACGTCATGGGTGGTCGTTTGTGTTTCGACGTGGGTGAACTCGATGGGTGGCAAATAATTCCCTTTTTCAAAGGTATTGCGCGCAGTGGTAAAAGTACAATCGTCACCAAGATATTTCGCAAATTTTATGAAAGCAACGACGTCCGGACGCTTTCGAACAACATTGAAAAGAAGTTTGGTCTCTCGTCGATTTACGACGCCTTCATGTTCATCGCCCCAGAGGTCAAGGGTGACCTCTCGTTAGAACAGGCTGAATTTCAATCACTCGTTTCAGGGGAAGATGTCTCCATCGCCATCAAACACCAGAACGCGCTCTCGATGCAGTGGAAGACGCCTGGGGTTTTAGGTGGTAACGAGGTGCCATCTTGGAAAGATAACTCGGGCTCTGTGTTACGACGCATTCTCCCATGGAATTTTAAACGCCAAGTTCGCGAAGCGGACCCACACCTAGACCAGAAGCTGGCTGACGAGTTACCCGCCATCTTATTAAAGTGCGTCCGAGCCTATCTCGACTACGCTGACAAGTTTTCTGACAAGGACATTTGGAATGTCGTCCCGGAATACTTCAAGTCTGTGCAAAAGGAAGTCGCCAAAATGACGTCGACGATTCATCACTTCCTCGAAGACAGCATGGTTCAGTTTGGTAAGGACTTGTGCATTCCACAAAGCGTGTTCCTGGCCGCGTTCAATCAACATTGCCAGATGAACAACCTTGGGAAACCCCGATTTAACGAAGATAGCTACGCGGGTGCGTTTTCTCAAAGAGACATCGTGGTGACTACGGAATCACTCACGTATCGAGGTCGCATGTACAATAATCAAAAATTTATCCGCGGATTAGACGTCATACAGGAAGAAGCTATTTTTGAATAAAATCTCAGTCTACATTAATGAGTCAAGGACCCCCTTCAAAACTCAAAGAATTCATTAGTAATTCTGGAGTACAAGTCACGCAAGCCCGAGGAGTCGCCGCCGCGCCTCCTAGAACGACGAGTCAGAACACTGACAACGTAGGAGAATTCGCGCAATTTTTGAAATCGAATTCAAATGACAACACAAATTTTTACAACATCGTGAATGACGAGCCACTCAAACTCAAAATTTTCAACGCGCGGGTGGACAACATCGTTCGCCCGGATGATGTTTTTAAATTTATGAGAAATATGACCCTATCCCCCGAAAATCAAAATGGCGTGAAAATCGTCGAAGTGTCCGCGCACTACGGGAGAATGAAAAAGGGGTTGTCGCGTTCAATCAATTTTAACTACGTGCCAAAGTTGGACCCACAACTTAAAGTTCAAAATGTGGCGTGGACTTACGTGCAGTTTAAACTGACGCTCGATAACGACGTGGGGGTGATTGCGAAAGTGTACAAAAATTTCATGCTCCTACAGGGTTCATTTTCGCGCAACGACGAAAACACGCCACACCGAGTTGCGAACTTCATCATCAGTAAGTTCCTGGGTGGCGAAGAAAGCATGATGAACAAAACCCTCACGTTTACGTTTGTCGAAGGTGAATTCCGTATTCCCAAAAAGTTCAACGCCGCCGCGATGAACAAGTATTTACGACAAAGGCATGGATTTGTGAAAAAAAATGTCGGGGGAATCCGAACGAAAGTCGACCCTTTCATGGATGAATACAAATACTACGGGAACGCGAACACGGAAAACGAACGTAAGCTCGCGAAACTTTCAAAAAATGCTTTTTATGAATTCACGCGGTATAAAGAACCGGTGATTCAAAGTATTTCGGGTGCGGGTGTGGTGAAGTTGACTTCGGACACAATCAGTGGCATCAGGGGTGCGTACGCCACGGCGAGAAAAATCGTGGATGATTATTTTTTACGAAACAACGCACCCACCGAGAATGCCAATACACCAAAACCAAAACCAAAAAGAAAACGACCGACAAATGTGATTAACAAAAGTAAAGTAAACGCGGCAATCATAAACATCACCATCGGTGTCAAGAAGTGCGGCGATTACTCCGCGAGCGAAATCAAAGCCATTTGCAAGGGCTTGGGCATCCCCATCGGAAAGAAGAAGATTGGACAACGCGCGAATGGAACGCCGGTGATGAAACAAATGGACAAAAAAGACTTGTGCCTCGAGGTTCATAAAGTGTTGAACGTTCGTCGCGCGCGCCTCGTGGAGCCGGGGGATGTGAATCTCAGAAACCTGGACATGTACAAAAAGAGGGGCATCGATAACGCGTCGATTCGGAACATGTTGAAAAACGAGAAAAGCCTCAACGTGAACGCGGACCTGCAAAAGGTTAAAAATAAATTCACGTCACTCAAATCAAACAAGGAGGGTGTGCCTTTTAAGAAAGGTGTCCAAAATGCGGTGAAAAACGTCGTCAAGGAGAGGAAAGTAAATGTCTACGCAATGAGTGTGTTGAATAGATATAAACTGAATGCCCCGACTCGAAATAAAATCATCCAACGAGTTAAAAACGTGGGAACGCGCACGCAACAGACCGCGAATGCAATCATCAAGAGAGATGTCGCCATCGCGAGACTGAATGTTTCTTCCGCCATGAAAAACAAAATTTACAACGAACTTAAAACTAAAACAAACGTAAACGTCGGGGCGTACGCGAAGCTTCATAAATTAATTGATAATTTTGTCATGCAAAGAGCGTACAGAAGATTCGAGGAAATCAAAAAAGAGTCCCACAACTGGTTGAAAAGCAGAAATACTTTACCCACCACTGATGCCGTGGAAAGAAAGGTGTCTGCGATTATCAAAAATTACGACGCCATTAAGATGATGCGGAAGAATAATTCGTCGCGATGAACTTAATCAACGTCGTGTGATGACCAAAGTCGTACTTAGGGAACGTTTCTTTAATTTGCACCGACAGAACGAGAGCCGTTGAGGGATTGGTCTCCGTGATGAGCTCTGCCTCCATCTCTAGATACGCGCGAATGACGTCGGCGTCTTCGCCGTTATCCACCATTTGCTTGTAAATATCCTGAGACGGCGACCACGTGAGAGGTTTCTCTTTGGTGGTGGCGGCGATATAAAAAACGAGAGCTGCGAGAATGTAAAACCACATTATTTAATATTACATGAGAAGTTTTAATAAATCATTAACTTTCCAGAGAATATTAAAAAACTCTTCCTGACATCCAACATCCGCTGGATTTATGATTTCTAATTCAATCTGATAGTGATTTGGGTCTTCCGCGTCTTTATCCACCACATCACCACTAGATATAGTCATGTCTATGCTCACGTTTTTTCGAATAAAACTCTGCCGCTTCTTCACGCGTTTTCGGTCCATTTCGTACTCCCCGGACACGGGCAACTCTTTCGATATACTGAAACGTAAGTCCATCGGCGACCCTGGGTACTGGAAATCCTCTCTCACGAGAGACTGCTTCTGAATCATGGTTTGCTGTCCCGTCTCGTCATCCACGGAGAGGCGAATACCCGCGGCGTCGTGGTAGAACACGTCGCAGACGGATGTGCGAATGTCTTCCCATCCCTTATAACCCTGGAGACCTGCGAGAACCCTGTCGTACGCGGCTTTACCTACGTTTGTGTCGAAAAACGTGCCATTAAATTTCCCGAGTCGCATTTCGACTTCAACATTCTCGGAGTCGTTGTGCACATCAAAAAGTGGCAGCGTTTTATTTACGATAGCCTGGATGTCCATCCTTGTTTCATTTAATAAGGGGGGGACTTCTTTAATAAATTAAAAGGTTGGTGCGTAATTTATTAAATCATGCGGGGTTTGTGTAACTCTGGAAATACGTGCTACTTTAACACGTCTCTCCAGTGTTTACTACAAATACCCGCGATATCTAATCATTTCATAAAGCATGGGTATTCTGGGGATTGTGAGTTTACGCAGATGTACTCGAAAGTCGTGACAAGTTATTGGAAACTCGAAGAGAAACGCGCACAGATGGACGTGCGTCCATTGTTGCATGAATTTCAAAAACGTTTCCCTCAGTTCAAAATGGGTCAACAGGGGGATGTGCAAGAAGCTATTCTTTGCATCATAGACATCATCGAAAGAGCTGTTCCAGAATTGAAAACTTTATTTTATGGTAAAAAAAAACAAGAAACGATTTACCCCGGGGGGAAGAAAGAACACGAAGAAGATTTCAGTGTGCACTTGATGTGTTCAAATAGTGATAACTTACAGACGATGTTGGAGGAGAGCGTGCAATGGAACACACTCACCGACTACACCGATGACTCTGGGAAAACACACAACATCGCGACGACCAGAAATGTTTTCAGTGCCATGCCAAAAATATTTATGATTTCATTTGATAAGAAAAGTTTTCTCACGATTTCGGAATATTTGGAAATTGGGGACATTCGTTACCGACTGCTCTCGGCGGCGTGTCACGTGGGCATCCAACAAGATGGACACTACGTCGCTTTCACTCGTCACAAAGACAAGTGGTACTACAAGAATGATGAATTCGTCGAGGAGGCACAACTCCCTGCGCGTGGGGGGTACTATTTTCTCGTGTATGCACACATAAAGTTTTAGACGACATGTAATAATAGGACATGAAACCTCTCCTTAAATGGGTCGGGGGTAAAACACAGATATTGAGCGACGTGCTTGAACACTTCCCCAAAAAAATAAAAACCTATCACGAACCCTTCTTGGGTGGTGGAAGTGTTCTTTTAGCGATTTTGTCCGAAGCGTCGAGCATAGAGGTCGAGAACGTCTGTGCGAGTGACAATAATCCACATTTGATTGCGTTTTATAAACAGGTGCAGGATAACCCAGAGCTGTTACACGCCGCGTTAGAACTTCTTTTCAAAAAATACGACGAAAGTGGGGATAGAAAGGAGGCGTATTATTACGAGCAACGAACGAGGTTCAGAGAGCTCCCCCCGTGTGTGGAGAAGTGCGCGCTTTTATTATTCTTGAACAAGACGTGTTTCCGTGGTTTGTACAGAGAGGGTCCCTCTGGTTTTAATGTTCCGTACGGACACTACAAAACAACCCCCAAGTGTCCGACGTTGGGGGAACTTCGGACCATGCAAAAATTATTTTCAAAGGTTGAATTCCGTGTGTGTGATTTCTCGGAAGCCCTGAGTCGTGTCCAGTCCGGTGACTTCGTCTACGCCGACCCTCCGTACGCGCGAGAAAAGAAGACGTCGTTCGTGGGATACAACACAAATGGTTACGATGAACAAAAACTTTTCCAGGAACTTGAAAAAGTTATGTTTTGTATGAGTAACGCAAATGTTCCATGTGTCACAGAGTTTTTTAAAGAATACAAAACATTCTACATTAAGGCGAGGCGTGCCATTCATAGTAAAAACCCTGACACAACAACAACAGAGGTTCTGGTCACAAATGTCACGAAATAGAGGCACCGGCGCGGGTGGGTCGAACACGAATCGCAATGGACTTCCATTCGAGAGATGTGTGTGCCCCCCGGTGTACGTCGTGGGTAAAGGTGCACTCGTCGGTGAGTACTTGTTTTTAAAACAACATGATTTCATCAAACACATGAAACCGGTCGACCCGAACGCGAGGCTTTTTAAACCGGATGGTGCGTTCGTTCGAGGGGAACAGGTCATTTTGATGGAATGCAAATATCAGAGTACTTCGGGGAGTGCAGATGAAAAAATTTTGAATTCACCGATGAAATTAGAGCTCTATAAGCAGGCGTATCCACGCGTAAAAAAATGGAAATACATCTTGGTACTTTCCGAGTGGTTCAAACAACCTTCGTACGATGGGTGGATAGCTGCGTTGAAAAATAACCCAGAAATAGACGTGTGGTGGGCAAAGTCCACTGAGAATGAAGTACAGGTAAAGTTAGAAGTAGATGAAAAAAGTGGGAAAGTGAGGGTACTTTTATCTAATCACCAACTCGTCCCATGATTTAATACTAATCCCTGATTCGTGACACCATGGATACACCGGGTCCCCGATGAAGTTTATCACATCGATGTTATTTCTAAAACAATCTTCGCATATTTGATAATTGTCGTCGATTATCGCGTCCACGCCGAGCGCCATGCATACCGCTGACTTTGGGATTTCCTTATTCGTAAAACTATTCGTGAGGACGAGGTCGTGGAAAACACCAGGGAAATGTATGTTTAACCAGTTCATGGTCGTTTCCCGCACGACTTCTTGTCTCCCCGTGACCGCGTACAGCCTGTTATTTTTACTGATGCGTGCCATGGCGTATTGGGAACCTTTAATCGGTTTGAGTTCTTTAAATTCACGTGATTCATAAAATTCGCGAATCATGCGTTGAGATTCCTGCTCGTTCACGTGAAAAACTTCTCTGAAAAGGTATGGATATTTCGTATTGACGGGTAAATTTTTCCTATGGTACTTGGCGAGAGGGAGCAGCAAGGGCACGAGCACTTCATCAATGTCTACGGCGACTTTATACATCTATTTATATTTCAACAATTTATTAAATATACATAAACTCATCCATCTGAATATCTTCCTTTATGTTTACTAAAGTACGATAAAAGGTTCGTCTATTATTTGGATGTGTTTTATCAGTTCTAATTTTCAAGGGTCTCCACCACATCGGTATGTCATCGACCATGTACATGCACTCCACGATGGCATCTTCCCTGTACCACGGCTCTTCGCCGACGAGTTCACTCTCAAACACGAGTTGCCCTCTTTCCTGGACGTAAAGTCTCCAGACACCGGGTTTGTACGGGTCCCTTTTCATTTGAAAATCAATGGTGTTGTGGTCTTTGGGTTTCCATTTGAACATCTCTTCGTGGGTCCCCATGCGGACGGGTTGGTACACCGGTGTGAATATGAGTCCATCCACGCGCTGTTGCACGAGGGGGAGATGACTTTCTTTGAATTCTTTAAAATCTGTGAGTGGGTAAAATAGTTTCAATTTTATTTTATACGCATCCGATTTCATGGAAATGATGCTCTTGACAAATTTTTCCAAACTATCGTAGCGGTCCAAAAAATTACAATGCCCGAGCGCGTTTCCATTGATGAGCACCCCATCGTATATCAACAAAGTGTTGTCGTAAAGTTCGCCGTCTAATATTGTTCCATCGTACGCCCCTCGCGTGAGATTTAGATTGACCTCAAACATCTGAAATGATCTATTCACGAAGACACAGATGCGCCTTCCCTTGAACGTCGTGGCCACGAGCATGTAGCGTTCGCCGTCGGTTTTCTCGCACACGACGTACGTGTTCGATTTCAGTATTGGGAAGTGTCGTCTTTCTATGGAAACAGGTTGGGGACCTGGGAAGCGGTCCCTCGATCCCCACACCCTATGTATGAAAGAGACCACATGGCCTTCCATTGTTTTGTATTACAAACGTTTGTATACTTTAATTAAGAAGCAGACACACCCGCGGCATTCATGATGTTTGAGACGCATTCGTGTGCGTACGTGGCTATGATTTTTGCATCCGTCCATGCGTATATTTTAATCCCATATTCCTTAAATTTTTCAAACATCTTTTCATAATTCAAAAGTTTCGTATCCCCCAACTTCTTTTTCACGGCTTTGGAGTTTATGACCCAACACCGCGATTTCGTAGTCTTGACGTTATACAGGTCCCCCTTGATTTTCGAACCCACCTCTGTGTCGAAGTGCAATCCCATCTGGTGCACCGGTTCTTTCGAGTCCGCGAGAACTTTTTCTTTGAACATGGACCAGTCGATGCCTTCACTCGATGCCGGGAATACGAGGCAACCACATCCCTCGTGTGTTTCGAAGATTTGGTCCATGGATTCACCATCTATGTTGATTCCAAAGTCGATGTAAAAAATCTTGTCATAGTTTTTCAGTAATTTTTGAATCGTATCAGCCTTGACGAATGGGTCATCCGGGCAAAACATGATTTCATTGCTACATCCCTTCTGTATGCATTTAATATTGAATTTCATCACAGAGTGAAGCGTCTTTACGTGACATGATTTACTGCGAGACACGAGCAGTGTGACAATTTTCATTTGTATTAAAAACGTCTCTAAGCCTTAAGCCTATCTGCGAGGCACGCCTGGAATGGTAAATTACCCACGTGTCCGAGGGTCGTCCCCACGTCGGCGTAAATCTTTCCACCCATCTGCTGCCAGCGTCGACAGAACGCGTAGTCCTCGGACAGATAGCGTCGCGTGACCGGGTCAATCATGCAATCAAATAGGGCACAATATGTATCAAAGTCCCTGTTCTGGTGGTCATTAGCGCAATTGAGCTCCTCTGCGTAGTGCTCGTGCATTTTCTGCAGAGCTTCTCTCTTAATGACCATGAAACCCGTCGGTCCATCGAGAATTTCAATCATGCCATTTTCAACGGCGCGTCGTTGTGCACCAAAGTTGATGACGAGGGACGACGAGAGCATGGCCATGTCGCGTTCGTCCCCTTTCTTGATGGCGTCGCGACACTGGTCCCACATGACGACCTTTTTCGGGTAGCACGCCACGGAGATGTCTTTGTTGGCGCGCACGAGACGCACCACGGAGCGCGCGTCGAAGTCGATGTCGGCGTCGATGAACATGAAAAAATCACAATCCGTTTTCTGCATGAAACGACCGATGGCGATGTTTCTCGCGCGATGTACGAGACTTTCATTTTCTGTCGTGTCGAAATACAGCTGTATGCCTTCCCTGATGAGCTCCATCTGAAGCTTAATCACGGAGGCCATGTAACGTTCGAGACAGAGTCCACCATAACATGGGGTCGCGAGAAAGAGCTTGATTGTCATTACATAATTATTCCACTTTAACCTCTAAGTATTTTCTAATGATACCTTCTATTTTGTTTAATGTCGGAATCGATATTGAACACGTTTTACAAATCTCGGACTTTGGTATTCCGGTATTAATCCATAATACAGCTGAACACACGCTGTTCGGTGTTTTACTCATGAGTTCCACGCACTCCTCCAACTTGCGAGACATTTTGTTACACGCGATGCGTTGCTCCCTCGTGACTTCGAAACCATTGAGAAGTCTGTTCATGACATCCGAAGGTCTCGTCGTCGATGAAGAACTTTCTGTTTCGGTCAACATAATTTTTTTAAACATTTCGGATGTCCTACTTATATCTTTGGGTTGAATGTTAAACATCTCGGCGATTTCTTTTGTAGTTCTTGGATAATTTGAGAGACGACACGCGTAAAGTATACAATTTGCTTTGATACCCACGCGCACAGCCCCTCTTGTCAGTTTTCTAGTACTAAATGTTTTGTAAATCATTTTTGCATCTCGGAGGACAACTTCTGGAAGTGTTGAACACGCTTCTTCAATATCTTTATATGCGTGATACAACCCCCTGTCCTTGTGATTCATAGCCATGTGGAAATTAATCGTGGCCATGCGCCTATTTTTATACGTAGATGAACCCCGACCAGATGTCGATATGACGGTGCTCTTTCCCCACTGAGACGAATACAGGTGTGGATTACTATGCGCATCCGCGCCACATCGAGCGGGGTCGTTGACTTTACCATCTTCGGAGATGCCAGAAGTCCATTCCGCCACATCTGAAATGTACGAGTCATCCACGAGACCACAATCCGTACACACCGGTAAACCTTCCGGTGCGACGACTTTCATGCCTCCACATTCTTTGCAACAATATTTTAAATCTATTTTTTCCACTGGCTCATCGTTTGTTTTTTGTTCTTTTTTTAATAGTTGTTCTAAATCAGACCATATAGCTGCCAGCATCTTTGGTGATTTAGAGCAATTTTTTATAATATCGCATGGGACGCGTCTGGGGGTTATTACACTGAAAAATTCAAGTTATCCATTTGTATGCGCGTGCGCTGTTCAATGAGGTCAATCGTCTCCTTAAAACTCCTCGCCCCGGGGGTTCGCGGTTCCCAATCCTCCCATTCCTTATCTATGACCTCGTGCCCTGGAGGCGGTACCACGACGCCGTCGACTTCGCTATCGGAGACGATGAAATCTTCCAAGTCGGAGTCTTCCTCGTCTTCCCATATGTCGCTGTCTTCGTCTTCAATGTCAACCTCGGCATAAAAAACGTAATAGTCGTCACCCAACCCTTTTATCTCGAGATCTTCGAGTGCCCCTCCTGGGTAATGCTCGAATAAGCTTTCATACGGCGTCGCCGTCATCTCTTCGTCGAGCGCGTACACACACGCGGACTTGTAAATCTTTTCAGTGGCACTGAGAAAACGAACACCCAACACGTTCCCTGTGTTCATCTCAACCACGCCTAACGCCTCCTCTTCTACGTCTGCGTCGTCTTTAACCATAGCTTTTATGACATCACCTTTTTGTATTTCTGAAGATACAATCATTTCCTAATTTTTTCTGATATTAATTTTTTTGGGACCCGACCACATAATTAAAAATATTCAACTATTATACTTTAGGAGTCAGGAGAATGAAGGTTCAAATTTATTCTAAACAAGGATGCACGTATTGTGACCACGCTGTCGAGCTCTGTGAGACAGAGGGTTTGCAGTATGAAAAAATTATGATTGAAAAGGAAGACTTAGAGAAACTTTGTGGGGGTAAGTTTGAGGCGTACCCACAAATTTTCATCGATGACACGCGGGTTGGGAATTTTTTTGAATTCCAAGATTTTTTGGAACAGGAGTACGAACCACTTCTCACACCATCACAAAATAGGTTTACCATTTTTCCTTTAAAACATGAAAACCTATGGAAGCTATATAAGCAGGCGCAGATGTCCAATTGGACGGCCGAAGAAATTGACTTCTCAAAGGACATGGAGGATTGGCGGGGGTTGTCTGAAAATGAACAACGATTTATAAAATTTGTCTTGGCGTTCTTCGCTGGGTCTGATGGGATAGTTTTTGAAAACATCAACAACAACTTCGCCGATGAAGTGCACGCCTCGGAAGCGCGCTCGTTCTACGCCTATCAATGTCACAACGAAATGGTTCACGGAGAGACCTACAGCAAACTCATCGACAAATACATCACAGATGGGAAGGAAAAGATGCAGTTATTTAACGCCATCAACACCATTCCCTGCATTAAGAAAAAAGCCGATTGGGCTCTGAAATGGTTCGATAAAAGTCGGTCATTCGCCGAACGTCTCTTCGCGTTCGCGTGCGTCGAGGGTATCTTCTTCTCCGGGTCGTTCTGCGCCATCTACTGGCTCAAGAAACGGGGGTTGATGCCAGGTCTGACATTTTCGAACGAACTCATCAGTAGGGACGAGGGGTTGCACCAAGATTTCGCCGTGGAGTTGTTTAAAATGATCAGACACAAACCCTCGGGTCACGTCCTCCAAGCCATCGTGAGAGAAGCGGTGGACATCGAAAAAGAATTCATCATCGACGCACTGCCGTGTTCACTCATCGGCATGAACGCCCACAAGATGTCCGAGTACATCGAATACGTCTCGGACCGATTGTTGAAACAAATTGGACAACAGCCGATTTTCAATTCTAAAAATCCCTTTGAATTTATGGAACTCATAAGTTTAGAGGGAAAGACAAATTTTTTCGAAAAAAGAGTTGGGGATTACGGGAAAATTGATGTCACCGAAGACCAAATTAACTTTGATGAAGATTTTTAAAGATTTCGGGCTATTATTAATAAAAAACAATGCTTCAGTTTCTACAATCAGTCATCGGCACTCCTGGCCCTCTCATTGTAGAAGCTGATGGAAAACTTTTTTTAGAAAATTGCATGGTGATTCGAGAACACCACGTCGATAATATGTACAAGCGAGTCAAAGAGCTAGCGCCCGCGGACATCATCCAGACCACCGATAGGTCTTTCGCAATTAAGATGCACAGCCGTTCTTGAGCTTCTTCGTCGGGTCGACGCAACCCATCACTTCCGTCGTGTTGCCCGGGATACCTTTGAAACCCTTGATGTCCATGGAATCATTATAGGTCCAGCACGTATTTGGGATTGTAGCGTGCATGAAAGTCCTATAACCCCAGTTTGTCTTGCCGATTTCCTTAGCCATTTTAGAACATTCTTCCATCGTGTATTTTTCACCCGTCTCTCCAAGCTCTTGGTGACCCGATGGCATATTTGTTACCGGATAGCCTTTCAGAATATTTAGGTCTTTGTAAGAAGGTCTACAACCATCCTTGACCTTGACACCCGCCTTTGTGCATCCTAAGAGATGGTTGAGTTTACCAACCGCCGTTGCCGGATCATAATATGTCAAAAGCGTACTATCTTGATAACTCCAGCACGATTTATCGTCCTTTCGCCACCCCCAGTTATTAGAACCGGCATCTATGGCAGCCTTCTTACAATCTTGCGGATCTAGTGCTTCTCCAGCAGCAACGAGCCACCAATCACCACCCACGGGATCACTCATACGTCCATTAACGGATGCTGGGTATCCCTCAACTTGGTCAAATTCTTCACTCACTACTACACCATTGCCACTACTAGTACTACACGCACCCGTCGTCGCGTTCCATGTGCACGGGGGCAGGCATGTGTCCTGCGTGGTGTACGTGGAGCAGGCAGGTGGTGTAGGAGTAGGAGCCGCTGTCAGCGTATCCTTCTCTCCAATGCACTTGTCTCCATAGGTGTCCCATCGACAGGGTTCTGTGCATTCATCTTCGTCTGTAATTTTCTTACACTCCTTTTTGGCAAACACAAAAAAATAAAGTCCAAGACCAAGGCCAACCAGGAAAAGCAACCCAATCATGACTATGGCAATCATCCTGGGTCTCTCAGTTATATACCATCTACGAATATTTTTTTTATTGTGAAGATGTTGTCCAATTTGATGGAATGTCTTTCAGTTTAAAATCGTACCAGGTGTGGTCTCCATCAGTACGCGTCGTACTTATGATAAAATTATTGTCGTAGTCGGCAAATTCGACCCAAATTCGGTTCGCGTGAGACTTATAGGTACCTTCGTGAGCAGTACGCGCATAAATCCTTACCCCCGAAATGCTGTGTATGGTCCCAAGGTCTACGAGCATCCAGTCAGGTCCAGTGTCCGTGGCCAACGTGTGAGCCTCTGTATCATTATCTCCGTCAACGAGACGTTGAGCTCCCCAATTCTGGTGCTGTGTCGAACTCATTGTCACCGGTTTGTTCAGTGCAATATTTTCACCTCTCGTGTTGTATACTTCGACTTCACCAAGAACTAAAAACTTACCATTTTTACTCCTGATTTTAACATACCTCGCTTTGATGGGTTTATCAACAGCAATTGTTGATGGCTGTACGATGGTTTGATTTTTGGGTTTAAAAACGAAAATCGGCTTTGAAGCGGCGTCATTTTCATCATCGACGTCGATGGTTGCTTGTGCAACCACATTGTCAGTTCCCCCCATAATCTTGATAACATTTACGTCTATCTTAGGCATCACTTCGCGATGATAACTCTGATTCACGATGACAACTTTAGATATTTTAACAACCTTACCCATATCAAGTTGAACAAACTCACTCGTACCAAATCCCGTGTGGAAAGGATAATCGGCAATTTCGAAATCATAAAGTTTGGAAGTGGGTCCCCATCCCGGTTGTGTGGATGAAGCAGACGAGGTAACATCTGGATTGTTATGACTGATAAGGTCGCCCTTTTCGTCATACACAAGAATTTCGTTGATGCGCATCTCATTAGGCGACTCAAGACGGACGTAACGACCTTCCACGTAATCGGTGCTACCGCCTCCGCCACTCGGCGTAATTGACGAACCACACACGCTCGTCGACGAATTCCATGTGCAAGGAGACACGCACGTGTCCTGTGTAGTGTATGTGGAGCAGCCAGTTGGCGTAGGAGCCGCTGTCAGCGTATCCTTCTCTCCAATGCACTTGTCTCCATAGGTGTCCCACTTACAGGGTTCTTTGCACTCGTCCTGAGTTTTGTGTTTTTTGCATGCCTTTGTATTTAAAAGGAAATAAAGAGCAATCCCTAGAGTGGCCACCACGAGCGCGATTATACCAATGATTGCAACACTCATTTATATAATTTATATATATTTTTTTTATGTTCACGTGAAAAGTGTTCATGTGTAGATAAAAAAAGGGAAGGAACTTAAACTTACTGCCGCTTCTCGCCCGGGTAGTAGTGCTTACGACCCTCCTTATCATAGTAGTACTTCTCGCGCTTAATGTTCATCATGCCCCACGTCACGAGAAGGAACACGAGCGAATGCACCAAGAGACCAAACGTCGTCGGGCATCCATTCGGGCTCGCGAGCGCCTGACCCAATAAACCGCGCGTGATGATGTACGTCTGCGGGTTAGAAATGATAAAAAACGTCAACGCCGAGATGACGGAAATCGTGAACTTCTGTTGCTGTTTCTGGCCGTCGCATCCACAACCGCAATCTTTGAACAATCCCATATTTGTATTATTATGTGCTGAGAAAAAAAATACACCTTTGCAGCCATTGCAGTTCCCTCTGTAAGTCCTGTGTTCTGTATGAGGCCCAACTCGATGCAATCGTATCGCCTCTATACACTTTACGGGACTACCGATTTCATATGTTTATGACCACACGTTATCTGGGAATGTGAGTGTGTATACGTCAGCGGCGTTGCTCCCGTTCTCGAGAGTGATTTCCGGAGTTTGTTTGATGGCTACATTGCTCTCATCAAGAATCTGAACTTTCAGACCTTTAATTCTATCTTTACAGCAGTCAGTTCTGTTGGTGATGACAATTTTTGTAATCTCCTTTACAGCACCGAGGTCAATTTTCATGTTATCGATTTCAGTCGCCGTCCGACCTTTCGTGTGGGCAAAGT
>Ga0222715_10002542_pt1 | contig 16602 bp, 12 predicted proteins | sample C33_9DmetaG_FD_165056 | JGI IMG/M metagenome (GOLD analysis project Ga0222715, IMG submission 165056) | Estuarine water microbial communities from San Francisco Bay, California, United States - C33_9D | ecosystem: Environmental > Aquatic > Marine > Unclassified | place: USA: California... | reverse complement strand
CGCACTGGTGTTGCATGACAGCTGCCTCCCGACAACGTGTAGGTCGCCAGTGCCAACACTCTTGGCGGCACGAGTTTGTGTGTGTTGAACTGTATGTGGGTATTTTGTTCCTTCACTTGACAAGCACATGCCAGTAGTCCACGGTATTGTGCGTACCTGTGGAAGGTTTCTATTGTTGGATGCATGCGCAAGCTGGACCATCTTCCTACCACGTTGGAGGGGCGACACACGTTGCGGCTCCGCCAGAGGAGCGCTGGAAGCTGATGGCACACTACAGACCACTGGGCAGGTTCTGCGTGCTCGCTGCCACGATCTGACTGAATGCCATTTGAAAACTGAAAAAACGTTCTTCCAAGGGCGTGCGTTTGCAGCAGCAGGTGAGATTCGCTTCGCTTGTTCTTTTCGCTTGCGCAGAGCAGCATCTTGTTTGGCTGCTGTTTGAACACATGCAAGCACGTGGAGAGCACACCCGCGATTCTGTCGTTGTTTGTTTTTTTCTTGCACGAATCGTGCTTGTTCTGCCTTTTCTCTGCGCTTGCGCAGAGCAGCGTCTTGTTCTGCTGCCAGCTCTCCACATGCGAGCACGTCGAGAGTATGCCCGCGATCCACTTCGTTTTCTTCCACTTTGTTTTCTTGGTCTACGAACATGTGCTGTTCGATCCAGCGATGTCGCTCTTCTTGTTGTTGTTGTTGTGCTTGGTCTTTTGCAAGAGCTCGAACCATTCGCATGTGCAAAGCTGCTGCGTTTGGTGGTTTGTGTTCATCTTTACAGGCAATCTTGTATTCCCTTTCGCAAAGAGAGGCTCTCTTGTATTCCCTCATGCTAATGCGCTTCACATGTGGGTGTTGTTGGAGACAATAGGCAAGTGTTCTTTTTCCCTTGATGCACTGCTCGCATCTGCGTGGTCCTGACATCTGTCTCCACACCTATCACAGACTCTTCCAAGGAAGAGTCCTCCAACAAGGAGGAGAGGACGTGGAGGGGCAAAGGGAGGGAAACACAAAAAAAACAAAGCAGATGTGTGTCAGACAGACCTCAGATGCGACAGAAATGTTAGATGAACTGCTTTCCTTTTTTCACGTCGATTCGCAATTTCCCGACCATACTAACCTTCAGTCAACACACTTCAAAAAAGGACTTGCCCGAAAAAAAAGCAAGAACCAAACTTTCTCACACAATAATGGGAGCCAGCTTTGACACACCCCTTGCGGAATGGCTCAGCGCTCACGCGCGCGCACGCGCAAACAGCGACTGTGCCTGATCATGCCAACACATGGGGCTGCTTTGTCGAAGCTCCCGTCCAGAATCCTGTCTCGACAGCCGCAAGAAACCGGTAGTCCAAGATTCCATCTTTACACTATGGTATGGAAATGGACGAATGCAAGCGCAATAGTCACTGAGCAGTCAAGAGTCGACACATGGACGGCTTCTGCCGACACCAATCTAGGCATTGAGCACCGACTCCTGGCTGCGGCGGTTGAATTACGCCTGAGATGACCCTGAAGAACACACTTTAGAACCTGTCACATGTACGAGCACATATTGCAAAAAGCTGTCATCGTGGGTTGAAAGCAAGCGCACACTGAGCAGCACATTGGTGCAAACGACGCGTAGTATCATCTTTGTGTAGCCCACACCTCTACACAGTGAGCGTGATGGTGTAAAGATTCGTCTTTTTTGCAAGACAATGTCCAAAAATAAGTAGTAACTCAAATGTGATGCAAAAAGACCAGACACAGTGTCTGTACACATCCACTCACAAAGCTGCTGAGTGATGCAACTGACTCATCGCAACACCTTGAAGTAGATTAGATCTTAAGATCACAGACCTGGTGGTCTAGAATTTCTACAATGTTGCCGGGAGTCTGGAAATCTTCTTGAATGGGTCTGAGAGTCCCTGAGCACGACTATCCCTACTGTGCGGGAACTCGTGGGACAAATGCAGCCAACCCGATACTCATTTTGCTCAACGGAAAGTGCTGGGCACGATTCAGCAAAGATTGGGGGCAAATTGAGCCTGTGGCTATGTTTTCAAGCTCATAACACATCAGTCGCCTTGTTTTTTTTGGTTTTTTGGAAGGTTTGAAAGGTAATTCATGCGTCAACGAGGCTCAGTTTCGAGACGTCAAGGGCAAGAAACTTGTAGTCAGGATGATTCTACGCTAGAATGATACTGCCTTGTGTGTACTCAGACTTGGTCCTCACACAGAAAGTATGTTCAGCCCAAATTCTTGAATGTATTCTCAGAAACTGTACAGATCTTGTGTTTTTAGGTATGAACGCACTTGAAAGGTTGTCATAGGATTTTCACAGAAATGGTAGGGTTTTCTTATCTAGACTCAGACTACATATTCCCCAAGTTTGATGCCCAAACTCGTCCAGGGTCGTGTTTCTATAAAATTATCATACTTTGAACTAGTTTCTGATACTACAAGTAATCAGATTATCACAAATACACCATTATGACATTATGTTGAGGAAAGGTCTGAAGTAAGGAGTGGAATACCTTCACATACATATATCAAGAAATTTAAAAGTCTGAGAGTGTTATAAACATACACAGGAGTGTGTAAGACTGGCCCTTGAAACCTGGTGACTGAAGCGTGTTGAAGAGAGAGAGACGTCTTCTGTTTGTGTTGTGACACCACTTGACATGTTATCAGAGGATTTCCACAGAAATTGTAGGACTACTCTAAAATAGATTCAGACTACAAATTCCCCAAGTTTGATGCCCAAACTCGTCAAGGGTCTGGTTTCCACAAAAATATGATACTTTGATATCTTCTTTTGACATTTATATGAGTACAAAATGACAAATGTACCATCATGACATTATCTTGAGTGAAGGTCTCAAGTAAAGAGTGGAATTCCTTCATATGCATATGAAAAGGAAATCAACAGTCTTAAAGTGTTGTAAACATGCACCAGAGTGTGTTAAAATAGAACTTGAAAAGGAGTGACTCAGTCGTAGACAGAGAGAGAGAAGGAGAGTATGTATGTATGCATGTATGTATGTATGTATGTATGTATGTATGTATGTACGCACACTTATGTATGCATGTATGTATGTACACCGTGACACATAAAGACTGGCACTTGAAAACTTTTTTCAAGTGCCAGTCTTAAACTTGTGACAGACTTAGCAAGTCTTTGTTGTTAAACTTCTACTACTGAGACAGAGATGCGAGTTCAGGAGCTCTGAATCCAGGAGTACCTACCTTATCAATATTTGAAAACCCCTCTGGTCCTTTCCTGACAGCAAGTCCCAGATCCACCAAACACCCTTTTTGATCCTCAACATGGAAGAGATAGTTGCTAGGTTTGATCTCGAGGTGAACCAAGCTGGCACGACCAAGGCACTGGATTCCCTTGAAAATTTCACGCACTCCTTGGTGGTTGAATTGATTCAACAAGTCTGCTGAGATAGACTCCCACGCAAGAATGTGCGATGCTATACAACCTCCAAGACTCCAACACCACCACCACCACCACCACAGCCACCTCTTTGTGAGATGGATGAAGCAGCCATAAGACCATCATTTGAGTCTGAAATGAAGCAGCCATAAAACCATCATTTTTTTTTTGAGAATTGTGCAGCTAGCATTTGCTTCAGACGCACTTGTAGTTGAGCCAAAAACAAATTGCCGCTATCCGTCAAGGATCTGGTCCTCGTTGAAAGTTAGGCTCCACACGAAGTTCCTTTTTGTTGTCAGTGGTCGCAGAGACTCTGACTCGGATACGGGATGTGCGTGTCAAGTCTTGGAAGTAATGACAAGTTACTGGCAACATGACAAATGACTCATTTGAGTCTCTAAGTCTCGAGTTTACACACACACACACAAAGCTCACAACCTCCAACTTCGTCCTCGCCTAGCTCCTTCCAGGTCGCACCGGCTTCCTACTCCCCTATCACTTCGTCAATCCCCCATCATACCCACGTATGTATGCATGTATGTATATATATGTGTGTATGCATGTATGTATAGACACTGCTACCCCGTGTTGGCATGCAACCTTATACCCCACTCTTGAACACCCTATCATACCCACTGCAGAGGTCTGCCACCATCTTCACTTAGATTTTCATGTACCCCCCATCAGCCGTGCGACCCCCTGGAGCTCCCTCGCCCTCCCCTTCGGCCAATCCCCGCAGAGGTTCACCATAATCCGTACCAGACTTTCGTCCAGAAGGCTCAGCCAACACTTTTTCATGTCTGGTATAACTGTATCCCTCATAACTGATCGTACTGTTTCTGCATCGACACCATACTCTGTACAGTCATCGTCCACGAGCTCAACCAACACTCCATCCACGACCACCAAGTCCACCATGTCATTGTCTCTGTCCTCCCTATAACCCAGACGGGAGTGCCAGCTCATGACGAAGGCGAGGGCGTGTTCCCGGGGCAGTCTGCGGCAGCGTCCGAAGCGAGCGTCTGGCATATGCCCCCTGAGGGGGTTGATGCGCGTGGGCAAGAGCTTGTGTAAGGCGTGGCCGAGACCTGTGCTTAAATCTTCGTCTGTATCATCAACCTGAGTACAAAACCTTCCCCAGGAGTAGAGCATGCCACCCTGGGTCAATGCCATGGAAATATGTCTGCCAGCAACGACTGTGGCAACTCTGGCGCCATTGAAGTGTGTAACATCCACGCGTGTCGGGAAAAGCTGGCTGGCATATGTGTTGTTCCCAAGTACAACATGGCTGTTCTCGCAGCACGACCATAGCTCCCCCAGTGTACTCACAACGAGCATGTGTTGCAGGCCAAAGGTTACCATGAGGACCTCCGACCCGGCAAACAGCTCCTTCTTCAAGCATTGAGGTGTCTCTCTGCTGAGGTTATCTCCCAGGCCCAGCTGGCAGAATTGTCCATCTCCCCACACAAACAGTATTCCCTCTGCCGTGACTGCAGCGCTGTTGTGCCCTTTCGCAGCAACAGACACCCTGCCCAAGAGCTCGCGGTCAAGCTTTGTAGGCACTAGCTTGTTGTCCTCAGTCTTGTGTCCCAGTGCCCCATCCTCGCCACATCCCCAGGTGTACGTCGCCGTGTGACGTCACTGCCATTGAGTGGCTCCTTCCCGCCGCAACCATCACAACGCTTGCGTCGTTGAAACACCTTGATATACGCTCAGGGTAAAAAATACAAGCATATTATCACACTTGCACTTGCGACGCGACTGTCTATGTCTGCCTGCGCCAGGAATACAAGCATACTATCCACTGCACTTGCACTGCTGCGGCGAACGTGCGTGCGTGCGTGCGGGCGTGCGTGCGTGCGTGCACGGACGGAAGTCGTCGACGGCAGTGCTGCCTCAACGCCTCCGAAGAAGAAGAAGACGCCTCACGGAGCAAAGCGCGGTGGAACCTCCAAGACTGAGTGGAAGACGGAAGTAGTCGACGACAGTGCAGCCTCGACCAATTGTAGACCAATTGTAGTGATACGTGCCAACCTTAAGGAACCCACCTAAGAGTCCCTGGGCTCGCTAAGGCCCCGGGTAGTGTCCCCCGGTGAACTGTGTTGAAAGACGAACCCGGAAAGGACCCCTGGACCCGGAGAGAAAACCTTGTACGTACAAGGCTCCCTCCCCGAGCCATAGTTGGACAGCGTATCAAGACAATGGCCTAAGCTAGTTGGTAACATACTGGGTTCCAAATCCACAACCGGACAAAAGTTGAGCCGCAACCAGCATGACGAAATAGAGTATATACTGGAAACATCAGTGCCCGTCCCGTCAACCCTTTGCTCGTGAGTTAGAGTCTGTGGTAAGGATACTTGAAGACGAAAACAAGGTATATTATATATTGGGATTAGAACCATGGTGCTGTGTCTGCCAAATCGAACCCTGGTGTTACTGAGAGACAAGACAACTTAGCAGCGGCAAGTTACAAGTTGAATTATGTAAGACAGAGAGAAGAGCGCATCACGACCCCATGATTATAGCCCCCAAGCGTCAACCGTACAAAAGTTGAGCTGAAGTAAGCATGCCCGTCAACCCTGTTCTCGTGAGTTGACGCCTGCTGAAAGCATTCAAATCGAACATGAGCATGCCAAATTAACAAGTGAGAACGAGCAGGTCAAGCAAATCGAACAATGAGCCAGTCACGGTCCACGATGACCCCCCGCTAAAGACGTCACCGTGACCGCCAACCTGCAACCCCCCCTAAGCGGCGTGACGTGCTCGCCGGTAACGGGTAGACGCAGGAGCCAAACATACAAGCGCGCCAACCGTATCTACCAACGCCCCATCGCAAGTCTGTCCCCCCCGCATCTCTGTCTCCTTACAAAGTATAGTATGTCAACAAATGCAGAATATGTGAGAGTAAGATATACATGAATATATGTGTGTATATATACATACCGTATATATATATACATATACATCTGTATATATATATATGTATATATTGATATTTTTATATATACATGTATATACATATATATGTTATGGTGCGGGATCTTGCGGGGGTTGTTCTTGGCTGCGCTGACTGCGCCGTGGGCGTTCTTCTTGCGTTCCTTTGCTATACGCAGGTGGTGCTCGACATCTATATGCAAGGAGCGCAACATAGACTCTTGTCGCATCGAGGACTGGTTGTCGAGGCAAGCCCGGACCGACTTGTGCATCTTGAGGGAGAGGGTGCCTGCTGTCAAGGCAGCCTCGACCAGCACCAGACACGTCTGGATTTTCTGCAGGGCGTCTGTGCCGGCTGGGAGATGTGGCGCCGCAGAGCGACGCAGCATCAAGGTCAGTTCCGCGCGTCCGCCCGACGCCATCAATGCTGCCAGCGGCACTGCCGGGGCGACAAATGCCGTGGGGACAGCTGTTGACAATTGTCGGGCGGCAGGCAGCAGATCGAGGGAAGGGGCCAGCGCAGACGCACTGGTACCACCCGCGCTCTCAGCTGCTCCTGTGTGCACCCGGCCGGCACTCTGATGCAGCAGCAGCACCAGCTGCTGCTTGCGCTCAGCAGGCTGCGGGAGCAGCCAAGCATTCTGCTTGTGTGGCACGCCAAACTTGACGAGCGCTTCTGCCTTGAACAAACGCTCTTCCACTTCAGGCACAGCAGGCATCCACCACGGCGTTGGTTGCCCCACCCCCGCGCTATCACCCTCGTCCGCCACCACGTGCTATGCCCAAGCACGCTGCTATCAGCGCCGGCACCAGGGAGCCTCTTAATCCAAAATCAGACTAGTTCAGTTGTGTCTCTTTATTTTGATTGTATCTGGATAAACCGTGGTCGATGATTGCCCTCCCCGCGAGGATGCGCTCTGTGGCAACCTGTTTTGTCACCTTGATGGCAACCACGACAACTGTGCCTTCGACGACTTCTACGCCGCTGACTTATAGTGTGTGTATGTTTATGTGTCTCTATGTACTTCTATGTATATCTGTGTGTCCTAGTGAATCCTAGTATGATTCCGATCTGCCTCGCACGTCTTCTGTATTTGCAACCTTGCCGTCTTTTCAGTAAACAGTCCCTATATAAGTAATAAAGGAGAAACTAGGACAGAAAGGCAAACACCTGAAGGGGACTTCTTTTGTTTTAAGATTTTGTGGCGACCTGAATCCCCCCTCCATAGGGTAAGGTAACATGCCACCTCACATGCTTTCGCATGCTGCTGCTCCTTCTCCGCATGCAGCTGGGTCCTTCCACGCAGTTCCTACACGACAACACTTTGTCCTCACCTCGTGGCAGCTGCTGATACAAAGTCTGTTGTTAAAAATAGCAAGAGGCTCCTCCTCCTCCTCCTCCTCCTCCTCCTCAGCCTCTTCCTTTGCTGTGGTTAGTCTATCCAAACGGACTAAAATCCGTCAGCATCTCTGCGAGTTGTGAAAGGTTTGATATGACGGTTACAATACAATTGATCGCGAGTGTGCACCTGTTGGAATCACACATTATTCTCCCAGTTTCAGAATTATCCCACGCCAACTAGGCACGTTTTTTATTAGTATGATGCATTATTGTGATGCAATCTGTAAACGTGTGGTAGGGTGTGGTTTATGTGTGTGCAGGTATATATGATCATTCATACTGACCACAGCGTTGCAACCAGTCTGCCCTTGATCACTACAGCGCCCGAATTCCAAGCAAGTCCCCAAAGTCGTCAGCTGTTGGGTGAGGGGGGGAAAGACAGAGGGAGAGAAGGGCAGGAGAGACAGAGGTCAACCAGGAGAGACTGTTCGAGAGGGTGTTGTAAGTACATATATACATACGTATGTATATGCATACATACAGCCTTGTGTATATTATTGTACACTGACAAGTACCCACAAACAAACACATATCACACACACACTTGTATCCATCACAAGAGCACAGCTTGCATTGACAGTCAGAAAGAGACAGAATGCTCCTTTATATTGAATAGCAGCGAGAGTAGAATGTCAATATGCACTGCGAGCACTCGCAAGGGAAAACACTTGGTGTGTGGATTACAGACCGTCCCTTGTCCGGGAGTTGAAAATGTCGGAACCCTTCCAGGTTTTGCCAATTTTGTCATAGAATGAACTGCCACAAGTTTCCCAGGAAATATATTGTGGAGCGTAATGTCTTCAGGACACCAGAGAATGAGCATCATTTTCCCTCCCCGTAAATCACTCAATCGTAAGGTACGGTACCATTTGGCATGCATGGAGCGTTTAGAATCCCATATGGTTTCTACTACGCCAACTGTTGCGACATTCTCGCCAATAGGGATGCCTAAGAGGAGCAGGAGGAGGAGGAGTAGGAGGAGAAGGTGGTAAAGGGAGATGATGGGGGAAAACAGAAAGGGGTCAGAAAATAAAAGGGAACGAGAGTAGAGAGGCGAGATCAGAAAGTCAACATCAAGAGAGGGACGGGTAGTGCTGGAGACAGCGGGTCAGACAGCATGCGGTAGCAGGTTAAAGAGGGGAGGATAGAGAGAGAACCAATGTGTGTGAATATGTGTGTGTGCGCTGTGTGGGTGTGTGTGGGTGTGTGTGCTGTGCGTGTGTGCGCGCGCGTGGGGGAAAGTGTGTGTGTGGGTGTGTGTGTGTGCATGCACATTTAACAGTATCCATACATTTATCTCTATCCATATTATCCATGTACAAACAGAGTATGCATATGTAACCATACTCGGGACGCAGTCCAATCTCACAACGCGCGGGGGGGGAGAGAAAAGCGTCTGCTGGCAATGGTGTATGCTGGAATTGGGCCCAGGGCAATAGGTGAGACCACTGACGCCGCATTGTTTAACCTACAACCAATAGTGATAATCGTGGTCAGTTGCCATACATGTAGTATATGCGTGTGTAAGGTATAAACACCTGGGACGCTTGCCGATCTGGCAGATTTGTTTGCCAAGACGGTGTCGCTGATTGCGGGGCAGTCAAAGTCCAGATTGGTTTCGACGCACCACCATCTGGTGTGAAACCTTTTCCGCTTCCAGCATCAGCGTCCTCGTCGTCGCTCATAGCTGGTGCCCGTGGAGAAATAACACATATGCTGTCAGAATGAGCTTCTGCGAACGACCAAACACAAGAACAAGACATGACATCCGAACAAGATGAGTGACACAGAGGCACAACAAATAAAACTCCTGCTACAAGTTCATCCAGCTGGCCCTTGTCGTCATCGTCCATCGTTTTTTGGTCCATCGCTCGACACTTCTCAGTCTATCCTTCAAGTGTCTCTGCACTGAGAAGTGTCCCTGGTACTGAATTTTTTTACTGAGAAGTGTGTCTGGTACTGAATGTTTTTTTTTTAAAAAATGTTTTTTTTTGCACGCACGAGCCCGGCCTGCACACACAGGCTGTTTTCCCTGGGCTTCATGAGAAACTGGCACCTCTGTGGTTTGGAGGATAGGGGGCGTCCTCCGTGAGATCCCTCAGCCGCCGGCGTGCGTTGGGGTTGCCCCTGAAGGATTGAACCTCGGTAGTGTTCAACCACTCCCTCAGTTAATCCTGCATCTCTTGAAGGAGAAACCGTCCCCGGGCCCACATGCATTAGGCCAAGACACAGAGTTGGCCAAAAGTTGCAAAACAACTCCAGTGCAGAGACGGCAAATTGGCGTGAGAATGTACGACAGATGGGGTCCCAAGGCGCATGGTTTTGGGGCACCACATGGCAATCTAGCAAAACAGGTTGGGTTCGATCAAAGGGTTCCGACAGCTGCGTTTTGGGATGAGGAGCCATCGCTGTTACCTCCTGTAAGATTCTCCAAAAACAAGCGACGTTCTTGGATTCACGACAATGTGCCCTCCACAAGCGCACCAGATTTGCTTCTTGACAGCATGGCAGTTCTGATGACTGAGAGAGTTGCTGCTGCAGCAGGTACTGCATCTTCAGGTACTGCTGCAGCTGCTGCTGCGCCCGCAGATACTGCTGCCTCCTCGGATTTTCTGAGCAGGGCTGCGACAGTTGTTGAAAAATATTGTACGTGTCTCCCAGGGCGAACCTTTCCACATTTAGAAGGCTGTGCAGCAGCAGGCCAGGAGTGGGTTGGGAATGCAGCTGCTGATGCAGCTGTAACTGAGATGCAAGCAATAGCAAAGGGTCTCGAATTTCTGCACTTTGTGCCTCCAATGGGCTCACAGTGGTTGCCAGCAGCTGTGGGGATATATATGAAAGCATACCATGGGCAACCTGTACCACAAGCATTACCAGGTCATCGCTTCGAAGGGGACAGCGCACTAGCACAAGCAGTGTCTGGTCCTGGAAAAAAGAGGGGGAGGCCGCCAAGCAACAGGGGGGGGGCAAGCAGACACCCCGGCGGCAGGAGGAACCCTGGGACACCGCGTCCGAGACGTGATTCGGGTGAGGGAAGTGACTGTCAGGCCTTGGCTGCAGGAAGTGGTGGCACGGGGTCACGTGGCAGAGGCCCTGGTTCACGTGGTGGGTTGAGCCAAACAGTAATCAGCAGAATGGAGCGACAAACAAGGCAGCCTCCTGCAACTGCTCAGCATGTAAATAAGCATGATCAAGAACATGATGCAGGTTCTGATCAGCACGAGCAACTAAGTGAGACTGAGTTGCCAAGCGAGCTGGACCTAGAGTGGAGACAGAAAAATGCCCTGGCAACTGTGTTTCAGCTAGCGTTTGGACAATTTGACTCGCGTATTCGAAATCCGGAACATGTTTTCAAAACTGAGAATTCAATAATGTTTTGTCTTCCGACTTTAAAAGTATTGCAAAAGTATGGGGAAAAACCTTCCGTTGTCAGAGATGATTCACAGGTGACATTCCTGTACCTATGTGTCACGGATGACAAGGACAAGTCCACACGTTTGAAAAGTGCTTGCAGTGTACATACCTTGTGTGGTGCAGGTATGCCCAAAGTGCTTCCCACCCACACGCAACTGCTGCACAGTACAGAGTGTGACACTCTGTGTGAGTGCGCGAAGAATTTTATAGACTATGTTGAGCCTGCATATTCAACAGTGGCCAGACCACCCACAACAATTATCACAAGACTGATTACAAGTTCGCAACCATGGAAGACAGAGAAAGATGGACTAAATTCCACGGCAGAGGCAGTCAAGGCACCGTTAACCTCCTGGGGCATCAAACAGGTACTGGTATTGACGATAGCATCTGATTATCTGGCAAACTCCTCAGTCTGTCACGAGTCCCTGTGAGCAGATCAAGATACAGTGAACTGACTTGTCTATTTCAAATATTTTGGCAGGTTGGCACCATAAGTCAACACAAGTCTGAGTGTGCGTTTCTTACGCGGACAAATGGGTCAGATTGGCACTGCACAACATGTGGTAATCCGAGAAAATGCAAACACAAGCACTTCCTCAACACGGGGTCTGGGGTCGACAGGACCCAAAGGAGACTACTCCCAATGCGTTTGAGAAGGATGAGTATCGTGGATGCTGATAAAATGATCCGAGAACTGTATGATGCCGACGGCAATCTGGTGTCTGGGGTCATCAGCAAAAACAAAATTCCAGATGTTCCAGGCCCCGCAACACTGAGGATCATTGAGCACACAAAAGCACTATCGCAGAAAGAGTCCTGTATCTTTTACAACCCTCCTGAGTACAGTCCTTCGCAAAACACAGCCCTCCAGTTTTTTGCTGGAGGGCTTTTTCACAGTTCTCAGGGAAAGGAAGCAAGATTTGAAAGCCAAACAATCTACGTTGATGATGGCGAAGGACGAGAAAAGAAGACAATTCCCGTGGCTGTCTATTTTCTCAAGGACCCGTTGGTTCCAGGAAGAAGCTATCAAGATCCCCCAAACAAGACAATATCTTTGCTTTTGTTGATGGGTGCTGTTATGGCAGTGTGTCCTCAGGCTCAAGTGGACAATGGGACACATGAGAGATTTGAGTATGATGGATGTGGTGACGCTATTTTGCATGTTGAAAAACGCTACTTGTGTGGTTGGGACTTGTTGTCGCAGTTTTGGATTTCCGTTGGGTCCTCTCAAACATGCTATAGTTCCTTTGTACACTCACATGTGAAGGCATGGACACATGGAATACAAGGACATGTTGGACTTGGTCACAGCTTCAGCAAGTTGTTCCAGAACCGTGGTACGAAGGATATAATCCACCACGACGGACTCGCTTACCTTTCAAGCATTATCAAGAAAGGCATCATAGGATATGTTCGACTCCTGGACAACGATTGGCCTGCACATTTTCGCTGCTTGTGTCCGTCTCCAGAAATTAGTGACGCTGCAGATATTGTAGCTGATTATGGCTGCACACTGTGCCTTTATGTGAGTGCTCCTGTACATAACACAATAATATTCATGCAAACAACACAATAATGTGCATGTATACTATTGGACATATATATGACATAGTGTGGGTCTCCTTTCTCACAATTTTTCTTACCCATTCCATGAACCAAATCATACCCCTTCATATGTTGTTCTTCCACAGGCTTCATGGAGGGATCCAGGCTTTCTTCACAAATTTGTTCCTCTGGTAGATACATTTCATGCCTTCGGAAACGGCACTCACCAAGGTCACTCGAACTGCAGTCCGGCAGCAGAAGTCTCGTCTTACATGCATCAAAGAAAGCTCAACCATTCTTGGAATGAATCAAGCAACAGGAGCACTGCCAACTTTAGCAAGCTGGCGGGAACATCCAAAAACCAACCAACCATGATGGATGCGCTTCGCAAAATGTTCAAGGACAAAAACTGCCATGAGAAGGCAAAATTACAATATGAGTTAGCCTCTGGGAGCAAAACTCTTCAGACACCCTACAGGAAAGCCTGGCTGTGCGATGGCACTTTTATTGCCGCCCACGCGGCACAAACCTTTTACCATAGGCCGCACTTACAGGAAAATAGTTCACGTACACGACAGATCAATCCATGTGCATTGCACTATCGTAGGATGTTACCTCACCCAGCCCATCGGGACACATTGAGAACATGGATCACTGTGAGCCAAACAGCGACTGAGTATATGCCTGTCACCTGGAACAAGCAATGTGCTGACCTCTGGGCGTGGATCAAAGGAGACCGTCCGGCCCTGATGTGGGTCTTGATGCTGGAGCAAGGACAGAACGATGGCGGTTGGCAAGAGTGCGAAGAATGTCCGCAGCAAGGGACTCAAGTAAGGTTGTGTGCATCTGTTATAGCTCTGCAACCGCTTTTTCAACACTGGACATGTCGAAACCACGAAACAGCTGTGCTGTCTGGTCCAGCCACCAGGGCTTTGAAAGTGATTTTACACTCACCGTCCGTGAGTTCTGAAGCTGTGTCAAATCTGACAAAGAGTTCCTCGGCCCCGTTCTCGTACTTGTTTGACTATGCCATGAGATTGGAACCTCAACCAGGTCAAGGCTCGGGGATAGTTTGTGCCAAGGCTCGGGAATTGTTTGAACTCATGGTGTCTTTAGTAGACGCTGATCTTCAGTTGCGCATAGAGAGTGTTTGTACATCTCACTCAGACCTTCATGTCAACAATTCCGAAGCATATCCATTCTTTCACGCACGAAAAGATCAAGACCTCTTGTATTTGGTAAGGATGTTATGAGTACTTGTAATGATTTGTCAGTATATCGAACCCTGCGTGCGTGTCAAAATCCGTGTTGTAACCTCACCCTGCATGAACAGACTGGGGAATATTTCCCCAATAATCCACGAACCTATGAACCTGTTCTCCGTTTTCGAATAGACGAGGATGCTGCAGGGCAACGCACGCTGCACCGCAAGCAAATGCAAATATGTGCCAAGAAGATATACACCAAAGGGTCGAAAAAGGCAGGTGTGTTTTGTCGAGTGACTTTGTATGTGCTGCTGTGCACATTTTGTCCTTCGCTCGCTCTCCCTCTTTCTCTATCTTTCTCTCTCCCTCTTTCTCTCTTTCTCTCTCTTTCTCTCTCTTTCTCTCTCTCTCTCCCACTTTCTCTCTTTCTTTTCACTCTCTCTCTCGCTCTCTCGCGCGCTCTCTCTCTCTCTCTCCTCCACTTCCTACACTGCTACCGTCATCACAGTCATGAAATCTTCGAATATGCCAACATTTTTCTCTCTCCATCTCTCGCGCGCGCTCTCTCTCTCACGCGCGCGCTCTCGCTCCATCTTTCCGTTTTTCTCCGACGCTGTTTTCTTGTCAGTCACTGAGTTCGCGTCGCTCTCTGTATTCCTGCACGCTGTCAAGTGAGGGCGAGTCTGAGCCAATGAGATGAGAGCTTGATTAGTCCTTGAAAACACCCGTACAGGTATCTTTACAGTGTACTGTCAGTATTGCCTTCAGCTGCTGGGATTCAGTATGATGGATGAGCCAGAGTCTGTGAGGTGAGTTCAACAACCTGTCTTGTATTTGGTGTCATGCTATGTCTGCAGTGACTTTGTCCACCTCTGCCCTGCCTTGGTGCTGCTCAGCTTGCTGCTGCCTCGCCTCCCTCCTCCGGCTGTGCTGGCTGTTTTTTATCCGCTACAATACTTATCTTTGTATCTGCAACACAGGACCTGTTACAACATTTTCAAGTACAGACGCTGGCTTGATTCGGACAGCCAGCCCTGCACGGTTAACCCCCACAGCACACACGGGTCACCCCTCAGGGGCTCCACCAATTTGGCGGACAGCGACGTGGATGCATTGATACAGCCTGATGTACATGATTCTGCTGATGAAACAGTGGAGGACTCGGACTCGGTTGAGTCTGCAGACAACTCTCTGGAGATACCTTTGGGTACTTGACATGGTAGTGTTGAAAGGGACAGTAGTATGTGTGTGTATGTATGTTAACAATGTATAGACATATTTCAGATTCAGATGTCCCTCCAAAGGGAAACAGGGTACCCCACACAGGTGTGTCATGCAATACACTCTTCCTGTAGACTGTATTACCAAGAAATTGGTCGGAGGGCACAGTCACTCACAAGATCAAGGCAGGTCTCGCTGTTTGGGATGCCGTTGGGGGATTTCGTGAAGCATCTGGGAATTCTGTTTGAATGTGAGGGTGCAGAGACCTGACATAGTGTAAATCCAAATAATAAAAAAACTTAAATCTGAAACAAATTTAGAAGATATATGGCACGAACATGAGGTGGGTGATTGGGGTCTGTGATGGCTGCTCTGTCTGCATCTTCCCCATCCCTCTCTGGGCCCGTATGCTGACATTTGGGACAACACGAAAGACGTTGCGGGCCTCCATGTACTTACATGGAGTGTTTACATTCTCAGCATTGCAAAAATAAAAGGAACCATTGTGCACCAGCTGATGCCCATGAGCATCTCTCTCTGTCTCTCTCTCTCTCTCGCTCTTCCTCTCTCTGTCTCTCTAACGGGCACACGCGTGCCCAAGGTCTTGCACACGCGCGTGCCCCCCCACCACATGCAGGGCGCTCGCGTTGGCGTTCACGACATTGTAATGTTTGGCATGCTGGACTCTCGTCCTCTTCCTGAACTTGTTTGGCGCCAATGAAGTCGTTTGTCCTCTTTTCTTCCTTTTTGGGTCGTGTGGGGCTTTGGCAGATTGCGTGTCATGAGGCAGCGGACATCATCTGGTGCCAGGAAGCGCATAGGGGTTTCGGAATCCTTCTGTTCCCACCACATCATTTGAGACCGATCCCCAATATCAAAGACAATATGCTCCTGTGATTTCTCGATTGCGTCTGCAACAGTTATGCCAGCTGTTGTGACATATTCCTCGTAGATAGAAGGAACGAATCCGCAGATATCAACTGGTACCTGCATCCACCATGGTCCTGCAAAGAGTACAAGAGTATTGATTTTGCGCAGGAATCCAAGGTCGAACTGTACTGCAGTGCCTCGCGGTGTGGGACCTGGGAGACGGTGGAAGAGGTGTGGCTGGACTGATGGTGTAATGAGTCTGTACTCTCGTTGCTTGAGGAGTTCATCAGCATGCACACGTGTGCCGTGTTGTGCTTTTTCTGTGCTGGCAATGGCAATCATGTACTGCAGTAGGCAAGTTGTAAAGTAGTGCAAAGGCCAGACTGATGTGTTACAGGCACACTCTTTATTGTCGCAATGCTCTGCAATGCGTGAGGGGGGGGTCAGACATTCTTGAGAGTACCTCTTTTGCTGGTGGCGAGCTGGAGGATCCATTATGTCCATCAGCAGCAGTCAATTGCCAGGGGAGGCTGCATGGGTGCGGGCGTCACCACTGCCCATTGCATCGCTCGAAGGAGTATTCTCTTCCTGCT
>Ga0222715_10002541_pt1 | contig 16604 bp, 23 predicted proteins | sample C33_9DmetaG_FD_165056 | JGI IMG/M metagenome (GOLD analysis project Ga0222715, IMG submission 165056) | Estuarine water microbial communities from San Francisco Bay, California, United States - C33_9D | ecosystem: Environmental > Aquatic > Marine > Unclassified | place: USA: California... | reverse complement strand
TCCTGTTAAAAAAGCTACAGCTAAAAAAGCTCCTGTTAAAAAAGTAGTAAAAAAGAAAAAATAAACATTATATAGTATAGATAATAATGAATATACTTATTATTATGATGTCAATTGGTAATAATAAAGTCTATAAATATCGTTTTGACAGATCATTTGATAAAAATGTTAAATTACATTATATACATTGGTCTAAAAAAAATATTATAAAATATATTAAATCACATAAAATAGATGGAATAATTTTATCTGGTTCAAAATATAGAATTTTATATAAAAAAAACGCCGATATACCTAAAAAAATATTAAAATTAAATATACCTATATTAGGTATATGTTATGGATATCAATGGATTATTAAAAATACATGTGGTAAAAAATGTTTAGGATCTCTTAATAAACTATCTACACATATTACAAGTAATATTATAAAAAAACCATTTAAAATAACAAAAAAAATGTATAAATTTGTTCATTACGATTATATATTAAAAATTCCTAAATATTGGGATATTGTAATAAAAAAAGGCAATCAAATATGGATGTCATATGATAAAAAGAAAAAAATAATAGGTATTCAATTTCATCCAGAAGCTGTTAAGAAAACGAGAAAAATATTTTTTAGAAATTGGATTAAATATATTTCTAAAAAGTAAAAAAATATTATTTTTGTTTTTTTTGTATAATAATACTAATCATATTATGAAAGAAGGCTGTTAAGAATAGTAAAACACATAATTGTACGAGGTGACATGGTATTAATATAAGGCATATCATTAACATTATATGTTGCGAAATATTGGATAAGAGTCTTAATATTCTTTACACTATTACACTGACATAGGTAATAATATACATTAGATGGTGTAATAAGTTTGTCTGTATAAATTGTTACTTGCTGATTACGAAGTTGAGCAAGATGATACTGAATAATAGGCGAAAATTGCTTATCGAGCTCTTTATTCATTTTAAATCTTTTATAATTACTATAATAAGATGTAGTAGAAATATATAGATTAAATAGATTATCTTTAATTGTACTAATAGCAGTATGAATTAGATAAGTAGGATTGAGAGGACGCCCAATATTATCTAAAGGATATTCCATATTACTAGCGTAATGCGAAATATAATCATTAATATGATAATCAGCATTATTCTTCATATATACTATTAGCATATTGATCCAAATATTGGGATTACAGGGATCTGTCTCTTCCCTAAAATGCACTTTTTCAGTAGATATCTTATAAAGTTTTACACCATTTTCTTTATATTTTTTTGCAATAATTCCATAGCATGTAGGAATAGATACCATAAAATTATATGCTTCTGTTTTATTCTCAAATTGAACAGGATATTTTACACCTAATTCAACTAGAGTGGGGTTAAGACACGTATTGATATCATATTCTTTTAAAGAAGTACGTTCTTTTACATTAGCAATATACAAAATTTTATAATTATAACCAAATGTAGCAGTATAATCAATAATATGTTTATTTTCATGATGAATGATAATAAATTCATAAGCCATATTAGGATCTAAATTATCTGTAAACATTTTTCTAATTTTAATAGAAATTTCATCTGGATGCATTGATGCAATATCTTCTTCAGAAAACATATTATGATAATATTCAAATAGAATTTCATCTAGCATATTACCGTGTTTTTTTGTAGGATGAGAGAAACGCGAACTATTTGCATCTGGGCAACTTGATGTACCAAATTGCCACTCATTTTCATAATTATAAACTGTAATCATTGTTCCATCATATGCTTCATAATATTTGTCTCCATCTTCAGCAATAACAGAGTATTCTTCAAAATTAACTCTTTCTGGAATTGAATTAGCATATGTAACAACAATATTGTTATTATAAGATAGATTGAAATCTAGAACAACACTACGACACTGTTCATATAGTTCTTTATGAACATTTCCATTAATATTTTTATATGAATTATGAAGAAGCACTAGATTTGGTTTTCCTTTAAATTTTTTAATTTGCATAGATGGCCACAGATGATATTTTTTGATAACCTGAAGAAGGATATTAAAATAAGTATTATTCTCAATCATATTAGTCTCGTTTTTTTTATAGATTTCATAAACTTCTTGAATAATTTCATAAAGATTTTTTGGAAAATGAGTTTCAGTAATAGATGTCATTATAATAATTAAGTTTAAGACGAATTAATACTAATTGTATAATATATATTATTATATAATCTTATATCAATTTTTTTTTATAATAAGAAAAATAAAATTTTTAAATTATTTTTTATTTGGTTTATATTTATCAAACCATTCTTTACCTACTTTTTCTGATGCTTCTTTTACTGATAAATTATTGTTTATTATTTTTTCACGCATATTAATCATATATTCAAAACTATCATAATCAAAATTATCAAATCTTACAGCCATATCAAAAAGCATAGGATATCTAGTAGAAAAGAATTCATATTCTTTCTTTAATTTATCTATAAGGGCATTATCTTTGACCTTTGAATATTCAATAGTAAAACGAATAGCCCTAACAGTTTTTTTTATATCTTCTGTAGAGAGTCCATCTTTGACAAAGTCTTTCTCATCATTAGTCTTTTGTTTTTTAATAGTTTCATTTTCTATTTCATTCGTTCTTTTATTCATTTTCTATATACACATTTTATAATAAAAACTTTATATCTATATATATTAAGAATGCTTGATTTTGCATATATTGATAATAGCGAGATTATTAAAATACCTTCTCAAAACAATAAAGGTCTTTATTCCGGAGAAGAAGCTATAAATGATACTAAAATTATACCAAATGCTGAAAATTATTCATCTCAGTTTTTTTCTAAAAATATATTACCTTATGATGATCGTAATAGTGGAAGATATGGCAATAGCAGCTTGGGTTCTAGATAGATTCAAAAGAGTACATAATTTTATTTTTATAAATTTTTAGAATAGTTTAATATATTTTGCAAATTATTTAAATTATGTACTCTTATTTATACATATAAACACATTTATATTATATAATAACATATAAATGATATCGGTTAATGGTATTATCCTTGTATTAAGTTGTAATAAACATTTAAATACAAGGTTAAAAAAATTTAAACTTAATAAAGACAATTATAAAAATTGGAAAGTAATATATGTTATAGGAGATTTATTTTTAGATAGAGATTATAAACTTGAAGGAGATATGTTAATAGTTAAATGTGAAGACTCTTATATTCATTTATTAAAAAAACTAGTTTTATCATTAAAATATATATATGAAATTTTTGATATTAAAGAAGGTGTATTGCGTTCTGGTGATGATTTAACATTTAATGAAGATTTTTTAGAAACATTTTTAAAATTTCCAAAAAAAATAAATAATGAAGATATAGATTTTTTAGGAAAATCACCTACAGGAAAAAGTTTATTATCAAAAGATATATCAGATAATGATATAAAAATATCAAGAAAAGACTATTTTATGATTGAATATTATAAAAATCATCCTGAAGATTATGATAATCCTCTGCATAATCTTAAAAATATAGATATTTCAAAATATATAGTACGTCCACATATACCTATTGGTCCTGCTGGTGTTTTATATTATATTTCAAATAAAGCTTGTAAAATTTTAATTAATCATCTAGATAATATTAAATATAATATATTTCATTATGATGAATATTCAAATTCTTATCCATATACCATAGAAGATTGTGCTGTATCATTTATATTATATTATAATAAGATAAGTTTTATAAATTATCCAAATATGTTTAATAATTATATTGATAATAATGATTATATAGCAATTCATACAAATTACTTAAAATAAATACTGAAAAATATCTAAGTTTTCCTTAATACAAGAAAGCAGAATATGTAATACTATTAAATAATATTAAAGATACTAGATTTCTTTTAATAGTATTATTAGAAACATTTTCAATCATATTAATATGATCTTCAAATACAAATTCTATATTTTCAAATATCTCATAGTAGTATTCAATAAGTTCATTCACAATTTCATCATTACTATATTTATTAATAATAATATCAATATCATCAATTTTCATTTTTCTAATATATTCTCTTACAAATTCCCATTTTTTTAGAATATCTCCTTGATCTATATTTTTTTTTAAATATTTATTTATAAATATATCAATTTCATTATTTTCATTATTTTTACGATTATAAATAGTTTTTTTAGTAATCATATCAAAAGATAAAATATTAGAAGCTGAAAGCATTTTTATAATAATAAAAATAAAAACATTCAATTTTTATTTTTTTGCTACCATTTTACTACTATCATAACCCCAGTGTAATAATATCTGTCTTAATTTAGGACTTATATCTTTAATAGCTAATCCTTTTCTATTTTCATTTATCATTCTTTGTAATTGTAATTTAAATCTACCTCTTTCTCCTGCAATATATTTCCATCTTCTAATTTGTCTTAAATCATCCTCTATTCTTCTTCCATAATAAAAATTAATATACCATTCTATCCATCCATAAGGATCAATATCCTCTTTTATCCACCCATGTTCGCACCAAAATTCATAAGATGAACCAACTTTAACCTTATATTTATTAATTTCTTTATTATATTCAACACCTTTATATTTTTCTTTAGGAATATTTTTAAGAAAAGCATATTTTTTAAAACGATTCTTAAAAATTTTACCTGATATTGGAGAATGTATTTCTCTAAAATATGAACCACCCATTATACCAATACTAAACATCTCAATAGGAGTCATATTAGGAGTAAAATCAGGATGATCTTTAAAATAAATGTTTTTTCCCATTTAATAAATAAAAATAAAATTCTTTTTTATATAAGAAAATTAAAATATTAAATTTAATTTAGTTCTTCTAATTTCTGATATATTTTCATTTAATACATTACAAATATAATTATATGTCTCGTCTACTTGTTCCAAACTAATACCACCAGTAATTAAAACACTCCCGCTCTCAAATAAAGCACCTGTTACCTTTTTACATCCTCCAATACTCTGTCCATTATTTTTACCATAACAATGTACCGGGCATCTACATATTCCATCTTTTTTATCTGAAAATTTATTCCAAAAATATTGAAGCTTTACACCTTGATAAATACCTGGTTGAAAACTACTTTTATTATTATATTTATCTGAAATTAAAATCCTATGAACGTCTTTTCTTTTTAATTCAAATTTTTCTGTTAATTCTTCATTAGAATAAATCTTAAAATCACTATTAATCATTCTAATTTTAAAATTTTGATATTTTAAACTATTAATAATATAATCTTTATCTCTTTTTACATCATTTTCATCATCTTTTATAATAGAACTATCTATATTATAGATTTTTTTTATATTATCAATAATTTCATTTACAATAGTAACAGTATCTTTAGTATCTTTAATACCTGTTAATTGAATATTACCATTCTTAAAAATTTTAATATTAGGCATATATACGTCATTAAATTTATATATAATTGTTACTTGATTATCAAATCTATTTTTCTTTGTAGAATCTTTCTTAGATTTTCTCTTTTTTTTAGGATATAATCCTTTTGACATATCATTATCATCTTTTAAAAATTGAGCCCATATAATTTTAGTATCTTCGGTTACATCTAAATGGTTAAACAATATATTTAAATTAAGATTTATATCATTTCCAATATCAGCATTACATGTAATGGTAGATATTCTATAAGGAGTAAAATAAATCTTATTTGTTTCCATTATGAAGTTACACAATTAATTATTTGATTGTAATCTTTATATCATTTTTTAAATTTATTAAGTAATAATTAAATTTAATTTTGTATCTATTGTATTTTTAGATACCTTCTTTTTTACAGGTATATTATTTGTCTGTTTTTGTTTGGTATAATTAATATTTTCAATTACGTTTTTAAGATATGATGTATTAACAATTTCATGACTTGTTGATAAAGAAATCATAGGTTGTATATTAAGTAAATATGCTTTATCATATTTAATATGACAATTTCTAAATTCTTCTATACTCATATTACCATTAAATAATTTTAATAAATATCTGGAAGGCGCGGGTCTAATATGTTCTTTATAACCATAGTTTTTTCCTAACATCTGTATAAAACTATTAATTTCCCATACCTTATCTGTTCCCGAATGTACTGAAAAATTATAAGCATTGGCACATTGAAGACTACAAAATGATCCAAATGTCATATATGTATCATTTATACTATTATATTTTGTAGGCATGCCAAATATATGATCTTTAATACTATGGCAACACCAATAACAATTATTAGTTGAATTAATATTAACACTGTATTGGTTTAATTCAAGTTGTTCTTCAGAATCTATATTACATAAATTATCTTCTTCAACTTCTAAATTATCATTTATAAAATAACACATAGGGTCATATGCGGTGGGTTCTAAATCTGGTTCAATATTATCAGATATATTATCACTGTTTTTAGAACATATATTTATATCTTCATTATTTATTTTATTAATATCATTATCTGTTAATGGTAATTGTAAAATTATATCATCATTTTCCATTGATATATCTTTTACCATAGTATTCATTAAATTTTTTTTAGATTTCTTCTCTGTTTTTTCTATTGGATTTTTAGCTTTTCTAGGCATATAAACAAATAGTATATTATATAATGTTTATTTATTTATATCAAAATAGTTTTTTAAATAATTCATATTGTTTATTAATGATTTATTCATACCAACCATGGGATCTACGGTGCTTGTTTTAAATTCAATATCTTTATTGTCTTTAGAATCTGTATTTACACATTTTGTTTTTATTTCTTTTATTTCTTGATGTAATGATCTAATTGTTTCTATTAAATAATATAATAAAAAAGCTCCTAATAATACAACTATTAATATCATTAAATCCATCTTATATTCTATTTATAATTTATATAATAATTAACTATATATCATATAACCTAAACCATTTTCTATATGAAATATACTAGTAGTAACAGAATATATAGTTATTTCATAATTAATTATATTAGATAAAAGAGGTTTATCTTTTAATCGTAATTTATTATTTAAAAAATCATTATTATAATTTCTATTAATATTAATATCTAAAGAAGTCTTTACAACAGACGCATTATACGATCCAGAAGGTTGTATTTTTTCTGGAAAAAGTGCAAAAGAATAACAATAAATACCCGCTCTTGGTATTTTAGAATGATGTTGATAAGGTTGAACATAACCATAATAATCTCCACTTTTTTCTTCAATGCGTTTAATAGATTCATTCCATATTATTGATGCACTATTTAATATTTTAGAATTTTCATTGTATATATAATCAGCTGTATAATTATTATGATAATTAAAATTATAATAATCCAGTCTTTTAAAAGCCCATACTATCTCTTTTGTATGAATATTATTACTTAATATTATATTAACATGTCCTTGATCACAATTTTGTGTATCTCTATATATTTTTTCTGCAACATAATTTATTTCAGATAACATTAATATAGCATTTCTTTCTGCTGTATCTAAAAATATATAATTTGCCTCAATATTCAACGACATTGGCACAGAATCTCCATCTCTTGATTTACAAAAATTTGCTAAAGCCATTGTATTATCATTATGAAGAAAGCTATAATATGATGGGCTAATATACATTTCTAATATAGAAGAATAAACTTGATATAATGATTCAGTATCTACTAATTCAATTACTATTTCAATTTCAGAAGATTGTAATTTTAGCAACGGTAAAGCTAAAGAAGGATTTCTTGTAAACCAAAAATTAAGTGGAGTATATATTAATTTTTCTGGTATAGAAGGGCTATCGTTTTTTGTAATATCAGCAACCGGATAATAAATATAATTAAAACGATTATTTGTTACACTAATACGAGGTTGTGGTAAAGATGGATTTATTAATTCGGGTATATTACCTATAATTTTATTGTATGTTGAATCATTGTCTTTTAATGATAATTCATTCCATATTGTCATCCATTCTCCTGTTAAAGAATCTATAGTGACTGAATTCATTGTAATATCAGCTTTTTTTATAATTACATTACCAATATTTTCTACCCATCTAAATTTATACTCATTTGTAGAATATATTGCAGGTAATTTAAAACAAAAATATAAATTACTTAAAAGATCACCATATCTACCTATTTTACATGTATGTATTGAAGACGTAGTCTTATTTAGAATATTATTTCCACCATTAAATGATAATAGTATACTCTCGTTAGAAAAACGCGTATGTTTTTTATAACTATATTTAAAAAAACTAATTTGTGGATTTTGCGTAATACATTGGTCTTGCTGACTTGATAAAACTAATTGTAATAACCCTGCTCCCATTTACTAAATATATATATTATTTATCTTATATATCTAAAAAATAATTTATTTATTTATTTGCTTTTACAAAAGCTATTAAATCTTCTTCAGATCGTGTATTTGAATCAAATACAGCCTTTTTATCTCCAGAACTCATTTCTACAACAATTACTTCAGGAATAGAATTAATACCGTATTTGGCACTTTTTCCTCCATCATTTTTTATATCGTATGAAATAAAATCTACATATTCTAATAATTCGGTATTTGTAGATACTTTATCCCATGTTGGTTTGAAATTGTCACAATGAGGACACCCGTCTTTATAATAATATTCTATTCTTTTTGTTTTAGCATTTGTAAATGGTTCAAAAGACATATTATAACGTTGTGACATAAATATAAATGCTATTGATGATAATATTAGCACACCCAATAAAATATACATCATCATATCACTTGATTTTGTTTTTGAACGAGAAAAACTTTTAGATTTACCGTAACTGCTTTTTTTCATTACTCTATAATATATAGAGTTTTTATTATATTTAAATATATATGGATTTTATAAATTTTAATCATAAATATATATATTATTCAATATATTTTTTTGATTTTCTTATAAAAGATAATAAACACATTAAAGATTATAATAATATTACAGATGAAGAACTTAAAAAATTATTTACACCTGATATATATAGTGAAAAAACCCTATTTACTATTTTTGATGTAATAAGATATATAAAAAATCTTGTCAAAACTGAAAATATATCATCTGTTGATAAAATAATTAATGGTAGTGTTAATTTAAAATCATTTATGAATAAATATAAACGCAATGTATTAGAAGTTTATCAATATTTTTATGAAAAGAATTTATCTAAAAATAAAAATTATATAGATTGTTCTATATATGAATCTTCAATAGAATATAAACAATATGATTTTTATAGAAAAGTTATTAAAGAATGGTACGAATATATTGAAACTATCAATAAAAAATATATAACACAGAACATTTATTGGTGTTAGTGATATAACTAGTATATATTTGTTATATTTTTTGTTAAATCTTTATAATAATTATTTAATTTATATGTATATTTAGTATCAATATTATATGAAAATAATACAAGATTATAAGAATTAGCAATACCAAATGTATTATTTAAATATTTAATAAAATTTTTAAATTTATTTCTGGTAATTAATACAATTCTTTTATCAACTTCGTTATAATTAATATTATTGTCTAATTTATTAACAATAAGAACAGAATAGTCTGCATTTTCTAATATATTATATAAATTAATACTATCATTAATATTATCAGTCACTATAATTGTGCGATAAATTAATCTATCTTCGTAAATATCACATAGCTGATTTAATAATTTAATATGATTATTCATTTACGTTGATATGAATATTATATATATAATATATATATTTTATATCATTTTTTTAGTATATAAGATATTGTGATATATCTTATTATACATTATGAGCGCTAATATTATTATACCTAATACAATATTTTTAAATAAATTGAAAAATATAAAATCAAATAGTATTCCTAATGTATATTTAAATAAAGCAAAAGAATTACATATACTACCGTGTTTTAATACTATTTATAATTCAAAATTAATATGGGATAAAAAGAAAAAATATGATAAAGAAATAATTTCTAAAAATAAAATTCATATTGTAATAACAGATTTTAGTGATAAATCTAAAAATAAAAGAGAATTTATAAGTTTTTTAAATAAATTAACAGATATTAAAAAAGACGATATATATTTTAAAATAAAAAATCTTATAAAACAAAATAATGATGATGATGAATTTTTCACAATATTATATAATTTTATTATTAAAAATGATAGTAAAAATATAGACATTTATTTAAATATTTTTAATTTTTTAAACAAAGACATTGTTAGTAAAAATATAGATATTTATTGGAATAATTTTAATGAAAACAAGGATTGGATACCGCATTCATATATTTTAGAAAATGATCTTATGATTGGTAATGAAGATGATGTAATTTATAATTTATATTGCGATTATGTTAAATGGAAAAAAACAAATAATTCTATAATTAATTTATTAATATTATTAATTATTGACAAAAATAAAATAGAGACTCTATTAAATAATATTTACAATTATTTAATAGATTATATTTATTTTTCAACAAAAAAATATCGCCATGTAATAGATATATTATTAGAAGATATAATTATAATTATATCACATTATAAAAATAATAATATTATTGATAAAATTAAAAATATAGATTTGTCAATTTTAGAGAATTCTTCCAAATTTTTAATATATAATATAATAGATAAAAAATAATAAATTATTATATTTCTTATAGATAGATAAACAGATAATGTCGGAAATCAATATGAGATATATTGGCAGTTTAATTATTAATTTATTAATATTTGTTTTAATTACTATAATTTATTTATATACTAACAAATTAGAAGAAATAGGATGCGATTGTTCTAATAATCCCGATAGAGTTTTCATTAAGACCTATAGTATTATATCATTAGTATTTTTACTATTTACTGCTTTTGTATCTATTGAAGTTGTAGGTAAAATGATGGGATCTGTAATAGCTATGGTATATTCATTATTAATTCTTGTATTTTATATGATATTTATCTATTATATATATACTACATTCACATATGTAAGATATTTAATTAATGAAAAATGCAAATGTTCTGAAGATATAAGTCGTGAAATTATTATGATGGGTACATTCATTGAATTAGTATTATTCTTTGTTACTATCCTTACTATGATTATAATTCCAGTATTAACAAATTCTTTCAGTTATGTAATAGAAAATATTGAAAATGTTGAAAAAGATATCAAAAGTGATATTTACAATCCCGTTTCCAGTCTTAGCAAAAGCCCTAAAAAATTAATGAAATCTTCAAAAGATATCAACAAATTTTTAAAGAAATCTTCTAAAGATCTTAAGAAATTATCTCGTTAGTTTCTTAACACATATGATATATTCTTTTCGTCTAATTGATGTTTAATATTATTTTTTAAATCATCATAAAACTTTTTAATGTGAATTCCAGCATCTTTTGTAAAAAGATCTCCTTTGAGATAAGTTTGTCTTATATCTTCATTTTTAACAGCATCATCTATAGTTTTTTCTAATTTTTCAATATTGTTTGGATCGCAAAATATATATTTATTTTTATTTATAATATTTGTCTCAGGATATTCTGAAGCCCAATAAATAGGTATTGTACCTGCTTCTAAAGCATGAATTACCTTCTCTGTAATATATCCTTCTCCATGAGAATTCTCTGGACAAATATTAAAAACAGATTGAGATATATGATCGATTTTTTCAGATGTAAGATTACCTATAATCGGATAATTATTGAATAATGTACTAGCACATATTACAGGTGCATATTTTAACATAAGATTATATAGGTATGGTCTAAAATTATTTTGAAAACTATTATTATGAGATAATAATGTTGTCAAAAATTTCTTTTCTTTTTTAACATTTTTATCATAAGATTCTTGAAGGTGTTTAAGAATATTATCCTCATCTTCTTTATAATCTAAATATTTATAATATGATACCCATAAAGGAAATCTTACGTTATTATATTTAAATCCTACAATTATATCAAAATTTTCTTTTAATACATTATCGTCATCAAATTGATGATGATAAGGGTTATATGATGTATTTTCTCCTGTAAAAAACAGTTTAATTTTGGCTTTATAATCTTTAACTAGGTTTATATTACCACCTAATACAGATACTAATAGTATATCTGGATTATCATTTACATCCACTGTTTTAACCTCTCCAAAATGGTGTCTAATAAAACTAGTGAAATAATATTCTTCTTTAAGATTTTCTTCCCAAAAAAATAAATATGCTATTGTAATCATATTTTTAATATTTAATATTAAAAAGTCTTTATATGATATTTATAAATTAAGAGTACGAGTATTACCTTGTTTTTTTGATTTACTGTTTCTTAATATTTTAATATCTGCTGTATCTTCAATAATAGATGTTATTTCTTCATCGCTTATTGATAATGTTTCAATATTATTATCATTATCTATATTAATATTATCATGAACAGAACTAATTATATTATTAATATCATCTAATGGTTTATTAGAAGGTTCTGAATATTGAGGTTGTTCATTTAATGAACCAAATAAATTTGATACCATATTTAATATACCACCCGATGAATTAGTTCCTTGATTACCACCCATCATCCCATTCATCATATTACCCATTGCTCCCATTGAATTCATTTGAGGAGGACCCGTATTTCCCATTACATATTGTTTAGTTGCAGCATTTTGAAATCTTTTCATTAATTCAGGATCTGATTTTAAAACTTCTTCAATATTTGGCAAAGGTTGTTCTTTAAACATTCTATTTGTTAAATGAAACATAAATGCACTTCCCGATAAACTAATAAATAGTCTTAATTCAGGTGCCATCTTTTTACCAGATGATTTATATTTACTATGAAGTTCTTCAAAAATATCATCATAATCATTAATATTATCATGAACTTGTTCTGACCAACCATCTAATTTAATAGCAAACGGATCATATCGGGTATTTAAATATTCCGTTCCTGTTATAAATGCCATAAGCATTTTACGTTGAAAACGAATACTAGCATCTGTTTCTTTCTCTCTTATAATTCTATTATATTCTGTTCTCATATCATCTAAATCGGATTGCATATTAAATTTAAAAGGTAGTTTAAATCCTTTTGATTCTAATCTATCCATTTGATAAAGAAGTTCTCTTTTCTCATTTAATTCATCTCCTACTTTATATTTTTTCTTTTTATAAGTTTCTACAGATGATGCTTCAGATGTACCGCTTACATAACTACCTGTTTCATCATCTCCATTGTCAGATGACGCGTATGAACTAGCATTATCACGTCTATTATTTTTAGTATAACTTTCTTCAGATGATTCTTCTGTATATTCAGATGATACTGAAGGTGGAGCACGAGATTTTTTTTTATTTTTATAATTTCTATCTGAACTAGAACTACTTGCTGTACTATCACTGCTTACTGAACTAGCTCTAGAAGAACCGCGCGATGATAATACTTCATTACTAACTTTTTTTCTGTTAAATAGAGAGTTATCGTCATTATTTAATTTATTTATTTTTTTAGAAGGAATATTAAAGCTAAATGGTGATTTAGACGCAAAATTATCTTTATTTATTTCAATTAAATTATCATTTTTATTGTTTAAATTAAAAGTACTCATATGTATTATGTATATAAGATTGTTTTATTTGTTTATATCTTATTTTTATATGAAAAAAATACGCGTTTTAATTAGCGCAAATCTTTCTTAATAAACTTAAATTATTAAATTGGAGGTAATTCAATATCATTTTCTAGACATATATTATATATGTTAATATAGCTATTATAATTATCATTATATATGAATTCAATTAAAGTTTTTTTTATATTTTCATCAATTTGTAAATTTTTTACATATTCAATCATAATATTTTCTTCAACATGCATTTTATTCATACAGTTAATAAGGTCATCCATTATTATATAGTTGTCTATATTTAATAATAATATCATTTTTTTATATTATAAAAGTATTATTTAATACATTTTTATTCCAAGAAGCTATTTATCATATCATATGATATATAGCTATTTTTATTTATAAGATCTTTAAGATGATTTTTAATTGTAATATCAATATTTATAGAATCAATATATATAATCATATCACTTAGGTCAGTATCAATATAAGTGTTATTCATACTTGAGATAATATCGTTAATATCTTCGCAATTCATTGTTATATTATTATTTTTTTTTGATATCATTTTTTTCAATATTGTTAATAAAAACTGAACAAAACTTAAACGTCTATAAAATTACAAGGATCTAATGTAATTTCTTCTAATTTTGTCAATTTGTTTCCTTTAATATCATTACGAATATATGAAACAGTTTGCAGACATGAATCACTTAAATCATCTTTCTTTTTATTACTATTAAAAAGCTCTAATAAAAACGGGTCTCTTTTAATATATTCTCTACAAATTTCAATACTATTTTGTTTATTATTTTTATATTTATCTCTTCTAAAATTCTTCTTGCAATTCTCATTTTTAACAACAGAAATAGGTTGATATGTGTGATTTTTAAGTTTAAGTGAAGCATTTACAAGAACAACATTTTTAACTAATCCGTCCCAGTATTTTAATAGATTGTAGTATGAATAAATAATATGTTGAACTGTTTTCATAACACCATTAAGGTTTGATGGTTGATTTTCAATAAGAACAAAATCTATAATGTCATATCCAGCATCTCTTAAATTACCTATAATAGAGTCCATTTCCATATAAATAATTTCTGATAATTCATTAATATTTTTTACAGCTTTTTTTGTTTCAGCTAATGTAATAATTTTCCAATCAAGAATAGTAATTGTATCTTCGTATTTTAAAATACAAAGAGCAAGATTCTTAACACCGATATCAAAGCTGATATATATCATTTATTAATAATACTAACTTATATTTTTATTTATTTATATCTTGAAAAGAGTACATAATTTATTTATTTTGCAAAATATATTAAACTATTCTAAAAATTTATAAAAATAAAATTATGTACTCTTTTTAATTCATATGGTATAAAGATTCAAAATTCTTAATAGTATTCTTGGTCTCTTTAGTCATTAAAAGAAATTTTTTAGGATATATTTGTTCTAACATATTATGATTTAGATAAATTATCAATTCTTCTATATGATTTACATCATTTATTAAATTATCAAAATAATCCTTATAATCATTGTAATAATTTGTTAGTAATTTAGAATTATTTATAAAACTACAGAAATGTACCAAATGTTTATGACAGTGTACTTTTTGTTTGTGACAGTGTACTTTTTGTTTGTGACAGTGTACTTTTTGTTTGTGACAGTGTACTTTTTGTTTTGAAAAGTGTTCTAAAAATAAAAATTATGGTAACACAATTATATAAAAATAATAATAATATCACCACAATTTTATTAAAATCCGCGCGTAAGCACAATGGTAATATAAAATATCAGTTAAAATGTAAAAACATTATCATTTTTTTTTATAAAAAAAAGAGCAAATGAGCTCCTCTTTTTTATTTTTTTTATTTATATAAATTATTTATAGTCTTTTACACCTGTTTTAATAGATATAAGCATCATCAAATGTTTATATATAATTTATTAAAGTTAAAAAATATTTATTTTAATATTACACATAAATTCTTATGTCTTATTACATAATATTTCAATATCATTTTTCGTAATATTAGAGCCTTTGCTTAATAATAAGCTAATTTCTTTAATATCATCTCTACAACAAGGACATGATCTATTTAAAGAACCACACCATTTATAAATACAATGAGTATGAAAAGTATGTCCACATTCAAGTTTTTTAGGAAAATAAATATTTTCAAAGCAAATTGGACATTCCATATTATATATAAATATTAGTTCTAAATAATAGTCAAAAATTTGTAATAATGCCTTATTTTAGGACATTTTTATTTAAAATAAATTTGTTCTAAAATTTGATAAAAAAAATAAAATTTGATTAATTCCTATTAAAATATCTATCACCACAATAGGTAAATACACAAGAAGGTTAATCACATCTAACAACAAACTTTCTCAAGTCAAAATGACGACTGTCTCTACTGCTGCTATCCTTGCTGCTTTCCAGAACAATCTCAATCCTGATCTTGAGTACGGGCTTGCTGAGATTAAGAAGATCTTATCAGATTCTTACAAGGCTGTTAAGGCTTCTCAGGCTCCTGTTAAGGAGAAGAAGGTAAAGCTTGATGCTAACGGTGACGCAAAGCCCAAGAAGACGAGGGTAAAGCGTGATCGCGATGCTGATGGTAATATCATTAAGAAGCGTGCTCCTTCTGCTTACAACCTCTTTGTTGCAGAGAAGATGGCTATTATCCGTGCTTCTAATCCCGGAACAGACAATAAGGAGATTTTCAAGATGGCTATCGCTCTCTGGCACGAGGCAAAGGCTTCTATTGCCAAGGAGTCTTCTGATGCTGAGGCAAAGGCTGAGTCTGATACCGAGGCAAAGGCTGAGTCTGATACCGAGGCAA
>Ga0222715_10002538_pt1 | contig 16610 bp, 18 predicted proteins | sample C33_9DmetaG_FD_165056 | JGI IMG/M metagenome (GOLD analysis project Ga0222715, IMG submission 165056) | Estuarine water microbial communities from San Francisco Bay, California, United States - C33_9D | ecosystem: Environmental > Aquatic > Marine > Unclassified | place: USA: California... | reverse complement strand
AGTTGAGGCCTACTACAGCGGCAATTGGACCCAATCCACTTCCATCACACTTCCTCGCTCGACCATCCACCAAATCGAGTATGCAGGTATTGTCAACGGAGCTGCAGAAGTAGAGGCTGCCAATGCATTCATGGCCTATCTCCTCACTGAAGAAATCAATCGAAACATGCCTGAAAACAACTTGATGCAATCTGTCTTGACCAATGCATCATGGCCCGAAACCGACGGGTACCGCTACCACACGGATGAACCCATCCTCAATGCGGAGATCACGATTGAACGAATCGGAGCTGAAATGGAAACATGGCTCTTCAATTGGGCTGAAGCGACGGTTTGAGGAGGAGTTGGATGAGCCAGCAGGAGCGGTTTCGCCTTGGTGGTATTCCCCTGAAGCACTGGGCAGCTGTTGTGATCGTCATCACGTTGGGTCTAGCGCCGCTTACCCTCTCACTTCTACGTTTATGGGCCGTTACAGGCATAACGCCACTTGGAGCCTTGGTGAATGTACACCAACATCCCGGAGCCATGGAAGCACTTCGGTTTTCATTCCTTGAAGCAACAGCCTCAATGTTGCTAACCATCATCATCGGCCTCCCGCTTGCTTGGGCATTTGGACGCTATCAATGGAAGCACCTTCGAACCAAGCGAGCGCTTCTCTTTTTGCCATTTATCACTCCCCCCGTCGTAGCAGCGGTTGGCTTCCTCGCTCTGTTCTCACCCGACGGTTTGGTGTATCGCATGGGTTTTGACCTGCGAGGAGAGACTGGATTCTTCGGTTGGTTATCGTCGGTCACAGGATGGGCCAATCCAGGACATTTTGTCGCTCTCGTTCTGGCACATGTATGGTTCAATCTCTCGCTCATCATACGCTTTGTTGAACCGGTCGTTGCTCAAATTGACCCGACATGGGAGGAACAACTCAGCCTTCTGCCTTCGGGCCAATCCCGCTTGGGCAGAATCCAACACCTCTGGCTCCCCTTGCTTGGACCCGCCACCTTAGTAGCAGCGACGTACACGTTTTTCTTCAGTTTCACATCCTTTGCCATGGTCAAATGGTTAGCACCCTCTTCCAATACACTTGAATCCCTGTTGGGAGAAATGGGCGGGACAGCAGGCATCGCAGGTTACCGTGTGGAAACAAGCCTTGCCGTATTGGGTATTGCAACGCTCCAGATGATGCTGATGCTCGTGATGTTGATCCTAGCTGGCCGATTTGAACGCAAGCATAGCCAGGTGTTGTCACTGCATCAAGAGATCAAAAATCGCGAGAGGCACGGGCCACCGACCAAGCCTTGGGCATGGTACGTCAACGGCATCATCGTGCTTTTGCTTGCTCCACTGGTTTCGGTTGTCATCACCTCATTTCGTGTCCGAACTGCCAATGCATCTGGCGCAGCCTATCAGTGGACCTTGGAAGGTTGGCGACGTGCATGGACTGGCGACTTTTCAACTGTACCTGTGATGGACGCTTTGACCAATTCTTTGACCTATGCCATCATGACTCTGATCATCGCCCTCCCTCTCGGATATGCAGTTGCTTCGTGTTTGGTTACCCTGCGAATTCGAGGCCATCGCAAGGCTGCTGGCCTGTTGGATTCCTTGTGCATGCTCCCCTTGTCGATGTCCGCTGTGATGGTCGGCCTGGGAATGGTTGTTGGATTCCTGCGATGGTTCCCCCCCATGTTCACATTCCCCTATCTTCCAGTCGTGCCTCACATCATGCTGGTGTTGCCCTTTGTGATTCGTTTGATGGTCCCAGCTATCGAACGCATTGACCCGATGTACGCAGAGCAAGCATCACTCTTGCCGATGAACAGAATGGCATTTTGGTGGCACTCAAGAGGTTCCTTTTTGCTTGTACCCGCTACCATGGCCGCATCCCTCTGCCTTGCATTTTCCTTGGGTGAATTCGGAGCGACCTTCCTTGTCGTTCGTGTTGGCTCTTGGGATTCTCTCTCAATTCTCGTTGACCAAGTGGCATCACGGCCAAAATTCGACCCCTATGTATTCCCAACTGCCATGGCTCTTGCCACCATTTTGATGGTGGTGACGCTTCTGGTTTTGTCACTGAATGAACACGTACGAATGTGGAGGTCAAGGCATGACATTTGAGATAAGCAATGCGAGTGTTCAACTCGGCGACTGGATTGTTTTCAAGAATCTAAATCTGACCATCCAACAAGGTGAAATCGTATCCATCCTCGGTCCCAGCGGTTGTGGGAAAACCACATTGATGCGAGCGTGTTGTGGACTTGAAAGCCTGACAAACGGCCAACGGAACTTCAAAGGAGCATCCCTTGAGAATGGCACAATCGTTCCTGAAATTACTATGTTGTTCCAACAGCCCGTGTTGTATCCGCATCTGAACGTGTCACAAAACATTGCATTGGGAGCCTCCAAAGACATCGGCAAGAGTGCTATCAATCAGCGAGTTGATGAGGTATTGAAAGCAATCGGCCTGCCTGATTTTCATCGCAGAGGCGTGGATGGATTATCGGGAGGTGAAGCACAACGTGTGGCCTTTGGTAGAGCGTTGATGCAAGAGCCGAACATGATCCTACTCGACGAACCCTTTGCCTCTGTTGATGTCAAGCGCCGTCTTGCTTTAGCAGAAATGACCCGAGAGCATCTCAAAGAGCGTGGTATTACGACGCTTCATGTCACCCACGATGTGGAAGAAGCGACAATACTCGCAGACCGAGTAGTCCAATGGCAAGACCTTCTTGCAGGAGAGCAAGGCATGCCAACTCCTAAGAAGGAAGAGACTGAGCAATAACCGTGAATGGTCATGGTCGTAACTCCAAATGAATTGATACGCTACACCCGTGCCATTCAAGCGATTCTCACTGGCTATTCTGGCTATGTCAAAGGAAAGCGTATTGAGACTGACCAACAAGTTCGTGAGGAAATTATCAGAGCATCTACACGATGTCGACAACACATCCAAAACATACATGATGCCGGTTTACGGCAATCAAATATGCCTCTTGCAAAAGAATGCAAATCGAGCCTTCATGAAATCGACGCACTCATTGAGGACGTGGACAAATCCAGTTCAGGGGCAAGGGGAGCATTCTTTACGAGTCAGAAGAAATTGACCAACAAGGACCTCAAGACCTTGATTCGACACGACAAAGAAGTCATCGAGATGGTGACAGAAGCCGTTCGGCTGTCCAACGATGCTGAGCGTGCAACACAAAATAACTCCGAGGAAGCAACCTCGGCGGTGATGCGTTGCCATCAAATGATTTCCAGTGTCCGTGGATTTTACAGTGAACGCTTGGTCCACTTGGGAGACCTATGAGGTGAAGACATGGCTCAGTATCAATGGAGAACGAATCCCGAAGTGATTGCACGCTTGGTCAATGCCGACACCATCAAAACATGGAAATCGAAATCAGTCGTGCTCAAGCCGAATGAAGCGTGTGCCTCAATTATTGATGGAAAAATTGGTGAAATTGTCAACGACCAAGTGGTTGACAACATTGGTGGAGGCTTCTCACGCTTCCTCGGTGATTTCCTGGGAATTTCTGCAAAAGACCGGCGAATTCTCTTTGTGATGACCGGCCCAGTTGACATAAGCCTACCGTTTACTCAGCCGTTGGCGAACGGAGACACAGCCAGTGGCATCGCTCAATTCAGAATTCAAATTCGACGCACAGATGTCCCCAAACTCCTCAATATCTTCGCCAACCGTGCACCTGTATTGGACAGAGTGTTGCTCTCAGGTATCATCGGGCCTGAGGCCCAACACAAGTTGATCATGCCAATGATTAGCCAGGCCAAAAGCATTCAAGAATTGCGGACCGTCGATAAGCAAAATGAATTTGCAATGCGAAGTGAGATGGAATTGCGCCCAATGTTCACCAGTTACGGCATCACCCTGCTCAATGCAATGCTGATTACGCAACCCACCGACCTTGAGAGGATGAAGGCCTTGCAAACTCGCCTTACTTCGGCCATGGCTACGGATGCATTGCAAAACGAAGCAAGTATTGCCCAAATCGCACACCAAGAAGCGATTACGGTGCGTCGAATTGAATGTGAAACCAACATCGCCAAAGCACAAGCAAAAGGAGAAGTCGTTGTGGAAGTTGAGAAAGAGCTTCATGCACTGCGTAAGCAAGAACCAGTTTGGGAAGCAGAACTCCAACGAGATTCAGCACGTGCAGCCCTTGAGCAAAAAACCATGGAGGACAAAACATCCTTGGCTATGTCCATGTTTGAACAAGTTCAGCAGAAGAAAAAAGAACGCATGGCTGCCAGTTCTGAACACAAAGAACGCATGATGAATCTCGCGGCTGAAAACGGGGCACTCACTCCTGATGTGATGAAGGAGTACCTGAAGCAAGAAGGTGGACAAAAGAGCAACGAACCGGGACTCTGCCCGTCCTGTTCGAAGCCAACCGATGTCGTATGGAATGCTTGCCCCTATTGCGGGTCACCACTTGGCGTGTGAATACAATGGAGCCTGCGACCATCGAGTCAAGGGCTTGGCCAATATTTGACCGCTATTTCCCAAATCGACTTGAATGGGCTCGTTGGAAATTTGCTGGTTTTCTGCTCCTTTTCTTTTGTATATTTGCCGCCATCCCCTACACCTTGAGCAACCACATTGCCACATGGCGTGGTGTATCTGTCGGGAATATCGAGATATGGCTTGACCGAGAAATACCCTTCACGTCCTGGGCAATCATCTTCTACATCGCGTATTACATCTACATCCCAGTAGTTGCTTGGATTGGAGCAGCCACGCACCGCAGGGAAGAAGCACTGGTCTTCTTCCAACGCTTCATTGGACTCACCTGGGGCGTTTTTGTCATCTTCATCATTCTGCCCGTCGAGGTAACGCTTCGAGACCAGGTGGTGTTTGAACCAGGATTCTATGGCTGGTTTATGACGGACTTGCATGCCGCTGACCTGCCCTTTAATTCATGGCCATCATTGCACGTCTTTCAGAGTTTTATGATGCTCCTGATCGTTCGTGCATGGTACCTCAAGGAAAACCGATGGCCGATGGCGTTGGCTATCGTCGCTTGGGCAACAACTGCTTTGATTTGGTTTTCGACCCTCGGTATCAAACAACACTATCTGTTTGATATCGTGACAGGATTAGCAGTGACAGCAACCGCCTGGCACTTTTGGATACGTTTCTCCATCATCCAAACAGAGCGTTGACCGCTTCTGCATTGGTGAGGTAAATGGTCAGTCCAACACCGGCCATAATCATCATCCATGACCCGATCATCTTGATGTGGCCTGTGGCTCGGCGAAGGAAATTAATCATCACTTGACGACCCATACCGACCATCATGGTTACGGCGACCATCAACACCAGGAGGCCAACCATGAGCCCGGCAATACCGAATGCGATTGCGGAGGTTCCCAACGTACTGAGAAACACAACGAAGGGGAGCACTGCTGCAGCAGTACAGTCAATGGATGCAGCAGCATAGCCAATACCATACAGGTACATGTTACGACGAGGGGTGAACGTTTCATCTGCCTCTGTCGTGCTGTATTTATCCACCCATTTCTGAACGAAGCCCATCACGTGTGATGTGATACCAAGCAGCATCACCGAACCAAGAACAATGAGCAGAAGAGCGATGAAGATGGCGATGTAGTGGATAATTCCTGACTTTGCAAAGGCTTCACCCATGAGGAGTGCAACGATACCGATGATGCCAAAGAACGTCCACATACCCAAACCCGAGAGAACTCCGATGTTGAAAGAACTCGGCATACGTGTTTTGAGTTTCTCCTGTGCGATGAGTTCATCCTCACGAGCACCCAACGAGAGGTAGTATGAAATGAATCCAGGGAGCACTGGGAAGGCACATGGAGAGAAATAGACCAAAATTGAAAGAATCAAACCGAGAGCAAATACGGCGGTGTAGGAGGTCGAGGGTTCTTCCCAACCAATTCGGGAACCAAAAGTCTCTGAAGCATTGGACGTCAGTGCTGTTTGCAGTGTTACGTCAAATTTGCTCCACTTGTCGGCTGGAGTTCCCGTTGCTTGTTGAGCGATGATGTAACCTTGCTCGTCAATGATCAGCACGACAGGGATCTGTCCCGTGCCACCAGTGGTAAAGAGACGAACTGGATCGGTCGTGCTTCCATCGTCCAGTACAGCAGCATCTACCGAACCAAACCCAGTTGGATACAGTGGAACGGTGTATTCACCGCCACTTTTGTTCATGTATTCGACCGATTCTTGGTACCAAGCACCGTAGGCGAATATCTTGAGGGATATGCCGGATTCTTCAGCAGTAGATTTCCAATCGTCCATGTTCTCTTCGATGTGTTCCTGTACCAAATGGCAGTTACTGCAGTCTCGAGCCATGAGGTCAAGGATGATCACGCTGCCACGGTGGTCATTGAGGTTAAACCATCCCGTCTCGTTAACGAAATCTGCTTCAACACTGCTGCGGTTGAGAGACTCAAACACAAGATTCGGGATGGGAGCAGGTTCTGCATCGGATTGGAACAATTCATCCATGCTATCAAACATCGACAAGGCGGCAAATGAAATGGTCCCAAACATGACGACTGCGATGACGAATGCTTGCCAAGTAGCCTTTTCCTTGAATACGCTAAAATCGGCCTGCTCAAGGAGTCCCATACATCATACTGTGCGCGGGTCGTAAAAGAATGTAGTCCTCGTCATGCGTGTCTTGAACTAAGATGTTGCTTTCTGTGATGCCTCAGGAAGCACACATGAATTTCGACCCATGAGCGTGTTAAACGGGCAATAGCCAAAGGCGGATGTCAGTACTCCCCATAGACCAACGAGGAGGAATACGATTTCGATATGCACCGTCGCCAAGAAATCTGCAACGACAATTGTTGACCCAAGTAACGCTCGTGTAACTCGTTCTTTGCTGCCTATGTTCATAGATGCAAATCCATCCTTCTGCATATAACGGCTTGTATTGACTGATTTTACACTCATTTGGCAATTTTACAGAATTTTTCTATCAAAAAGAGAGCCATTTTGTGATGATTTGGAGCAGCGAACATGATGAAAAAAAAGATTCAGAACTGATGGAATCCAATCTTGAAAAAAAGGTGGGCTCGGCCGGAATTGAACCGGCGATCTTCGCCATGTGAAGGCGACGTCATAACCCCTAGACCACGAGCCCCTAGGTAATCTGCCGACCCGCCCTTGAGGTTTAAGCCATCCTGTATTCATCTGTGGTCGTTGAGATGTACCAAACCAACCTCAAGTCGTTCGTGGGTCGGATGGACCTCGACCAGCATGACTGGCACGTTCAGATGAGGAGCGAGTTCTTCCGCAAGAGAGAGTGGTAATTCAATGCGCTGCGAAGCACCATCATAGCGCATCCATCCGTCTGCAATGCTGAGCGTGGACTTGAGTTCAGCTAAATCATCGCTCGCATCTTCAAGCGGTGTAGGTATGGCGCCAAACAGAATTGTATCGTCGTCACTGAGAACTTCGTAGGGACGCAAGGTGGCCTGCCCGCGACGCTTGAATCGGTTGCGTAATTGACCAGCGTCCTTGTATTTGGCCGTACAAAATTTGACATGGTAGGGTTGGTCCTTTGAGGCTTCCATCAACCGGATTGCGAGTTCTGCAGAACCTTCTGCCGCTGCGGTAATTCCGCCACTCAAATTAAATCCACGTACGTCCATATTTTCTTGATTGCCGACAGTAATTTCGAGTTCATTGAGATTCAAGAAGGAAACGGGTACGGTGGCCAATTCATCAAGAAGCGTGAACAATTCCTGTTCTTTATCGGGCTCACAAGGCAATTCAACACCAACTGTAATACCGTGCTTGGCACATTCATCCATCGTTTTGCGGTATTTTTTGGGTGTTCCGTCGAGCAAATGGAAGCGGATTTCATCAAGCCCTGCGTTCGCAAAATCCGCTGATCTTGCAGGTTCAAAAGGAATTGACGTGTACACGTGAATGTGATGCTCTTTGCCAAAGGCTGCTTTGAGTTGGACGACCGCTTCAAGGGTTTTCTCCAAATCAAGCATAGGGTCGCCTCCGGTGATTCCAGTACCCGTTGCTTTCATGGCATGCCCCTCCTCAATCACCTCATCCCATGAGGTGCAGCGGCGCTCATTGGCAAACATGTCCGGTGTTTCCCTGCGGTTTTCTGAAAGTGGACAATAATCACAGCCCCAATGACATTTACCCGTTACAAAGAGCACCAACTTGCTGCCTTGCTGACACTGGATGCAACCTTCTGCTTCGCCTTCTTCTGCAGGAAGTACCTCAGTGGCCATCGGCAAACGCAACATCAGACCACCCCCTTTTGTTGCCTCGCTTGATTGAGGAGCCAGCGATGAAAGCGTCGGTCAAGAGTGAGTTCTGGGTGAAAGGTGAGACCTAATTTGCTACCGTCTTGAACTCCGACGACCTCATCTCCCAAACGGGCAGCAACGGTGCAAGAAATACTTGCAGCATCAAAGCGTGGAGCTCGAATAAAGACGCCAGGGAATCCAGCATCCAAGGTGTTGGCTCCCAAGGATTGGACTTCGAGGGGTTGGTGTTGAAATCGGTCGGGGCCAACAGGGGCGATTGCTTTGTAGTCTGCTTGAGGCGTTTGAAGGACCACATCGACCACGCCCTCAAAGGATTGACGTTGACGCCCCCAAGCATTTCGAGCGATCTTGGCACCGACATAGGGTTCACGGCCGGCACCCGGAGAGGCGAGGAGGATGGCGCCCGCACAGGTTCCAAGAACGGGTTTGTGCGGATAGCTGTCCATCCAGTCAAACAGCGCACTGAGCATGGATTCATACTGGCTGGCAATCCGCATTGTGGTGGACTCTCCGCCGGGTAGAATCATGGCATCAAGGTCTTCAGTCACATGGTCAGCTCGACGGCATTCAACGGTTTCAACATCAAAACCTAATTCTGCAGCCGCACCGCGAAGCGCTTCAGCATGCTCGTGACGAGCACCTTGGAGCATCGCAATACCCACACGGAGCATGTTCACCGCTCTCGGCTCTTCCCTATGAGGTCAGCGCATTCTGAAGGTTTGTTTGGAGGGTGCTGAGGGGTCTGTTTCAAAAACCGCCGTGACAAGGAAGACGCATGGCCTACAATGACGACTGCTTCCTTGTCCCCGGACCTGTGCGCATGAACGACGCTTGCCTTCAGGCGATGGCGACACCGGTGATGACGGCACGTGGCCCAGAGTTTCGAAAGGTGATGGCTGAACTTAATTCTGGACTTCGTTATGCCTTCAATTTATCACCCTCATCACCTGAAATGAAAACCCAGTCTTGGACTGGAGAAGATGGTTACAAAGTCGTTGTTGTCACGGGCAGTGGAACTGCCGCGATGGAGATGGTCATCGCAAACCGCTTTCGACAAAACGACCTGGTGCTCGTCCCAACCAATGGTAAGTTTGGTGAACGAGTTGCTCATATTTGTGAACAATTTTGCAATGTGAAGCACATCAAATACGATTGGGGGCGTTCCTTTGACCTCTACGAATTAGAGCAACAACTGGAGCGTGGCTGCTACGAAGCCTTGCTCATCTGTCACAACGAAACGAGCACCGGCATCACCCAGGATGCTGAGGCCATCGCAGAAATATGCGAACGCTACAACGTCTCGTTCATCCTTGACGGCATCACGTCGGTTGGAGGTATGCCCGTTCACCCAGCCAAATGGAAGGCTGAGGCCGTGGTCATGGGGGCGCAAAAATGCACCGCGGGACCGTCAGGAATCGCTGCGATAGCCGTGAATGAACATTGTGTTGAGCGCATGAAAGCCATAAATTTGCAAAATGATACGAATCCTCGTTACTACTTTGACATGATTGCTGCCTTGAAGAATGGAGATGACGACCAAACACCATGGACGCCTGCAATCAATCTCGCCATGGGATGGGCAGCAGCACTCAACACCCTCAAAGAAGAGACCAATGAAGTTCGATGGGAACGCTGCAAGCGCCTGGCATCAGGCGTTCGTTCCCTGTTCACAGAACTAGGGTTCATGCTCCTCGCAGATTCTGGCCAACAAAGCAACACCGTAACGGCCATTATGTATCCCGAAGGCATCAACGATGAATGGCGAAGTGCACTCAAGGACAAGTACAACACCCAAGTCATTGGAGCACAGGACCATCTCAAAGGAGCCATGTTCAGAGTTGGTTCAATGGGTGAAACACCCGTTGAAGAGATGGTAGAAGGATGCAAACGAATGATCGCTTGTTTCAATGACTTTGGAATGAACCTCCCAGAGGTTGATGTTGAATCCCATTTCTTGTGAGGCTGAACGATGGTACGCTGTATTGTGTTGGGTCGCTTCCAACCATTCCATATGGGTCATGCACGTCTTGTCGAGGCTGCAATTGAGCACGCACAAGGTGATGAAGTGGTTGTAGCGATTGGCTCTGCACAAGCTGAGTGGGAATCTCGCAACCCTTGGACCTATGACGAGCGAAACGAGATGGTCCAAGCGTGGGCCTCGGCACATCAGCACGCCATCACTGTTGTCGGAATTGATGACATCAACGATGCTCCAAACTGGGTAGAACATGCCACCAAAACACATGGAGAAGGAGTGTTGGTCACTTCAGACGGGCCAACCGCTGAATTGTATCATGCCAGCCAATGGACCATCCACCATGTTGACCTTCATGAGCGTGAAACCTTCGAAGGATGGCGTGTACGTCAATCCGTGCGGATGTTGTCAACTGTCATGGATGATGATGCCACACGTGAAGTCTTGAAACAGAGTGTTCCCTCTGGTGTGATTGAGTGGCTGATTGAAAACGATGCGATCTTCCGTTGCTCTACCTTTGAGACAGGCGTTCATGCTGGCTGATTATTCAGACGCAACGACCACGCGAGCGACAGTAACGACCTTGCTTTTGTACATGTAGCCTTCTTCAAGGACCTCCACGACAGTCCCAGCGGCATAATGCTCCGAAGGTGGAATCATGGTGATTGCTTCCATTTTGGCAGGGTCAAAGACTTGCCCTTTGGCCTCGATGGCAATCACGCCGTCGGCCTGAAGTTCGTGCCACAATTTGTTACGCAGCAATCGCAGCCCTTGTGCAACAGGACTCTCGTCATCGCTTTCAATACCGGTAAGAGCACGGTCAACATCGCCCAGAATGGTGAGCATTCTTCGGGCAAGCCCCATGCCTCCGTATTGAATGACTTCTGCCTTTTCAGCCATCATTCGCTTTCTGATGTTTTGAATTTCAGCATCTCTGTAAGCGATTTCCTTCTCAGCAACATCCGCCCGCTCAAGGGCGACTTCAAGGGGGTCCCGTTCTTCTTCTACGGGAACCTCAGTATCCTCGATTGGGGTTTGCTCAAGAGTTTCTTCAACGACAGGAGGTGCGGGATCTTCCACAGTCTCGTCAGCAGGTATCTCTTCCGTCATCGTCCCTACCGTTCAGCAGGATGATTTTGAACCCCTCGCTCCTCAGCGATGAAGACGAGCCGAAAGATTCCATTCTCCATGACCCCATTTTGATGCCTCAAGGTGCTCCCGTCCGAGGATCAATACCAGATCGTCGTCACCCTCGACTCGGTTGACCGTATGGACCAAAGCTTTCGACGTTCGAGTATGGGCCTCAAAGGTTGGAACGATTTTCGGGTCTTCTGATTCCTCGATGGTCTCACCCAATTCAACACGTCGCTGCATCCAATTCATCACAACTCGCTGAGAAAATTCATCCTCAGAGAGCCCATTCAGGTGTTGTAAAACTTCATCCCACAGAGAGGCTGTATACAATTCATGGATGTCGTTCGCCTCTCTGCCAATCGCTTCTTCAAGGTAGAGGAAGGCACGACCTTCCCAAACTTCCCAACTTCCAAGACTCGCCCATTTCATGAGATGAAGCAATCCCTCTTCACCGTCTTTACACGATGCGAGAACATCCAAAACATGTCCGCCATCATCTCCTTTTTGTTGGTCCATCCAATCCAACCATTCAGCCTCAGCATCGATGGCAAAGGTCACGGTGAGACGGTTATCTTGGACAGGACGCATCTCACGTAGATTTCCCGTTTCCATGTGAGTTCTCAATTCACCCCATGTCAGTCCGAGAAGATGGTCAAGGGTTGGGGCATGGACGAGCAGCCCTACCATTTCCAAGCCCATGGTGCAAGGCAGGGATAGGTCCCGTTTGAGGGCATCGCTTGCTCGCACTATTTTTGTCACCCTACCCCCGCTTTCGTAAGAGCCTTCAAGAACGACGTGCTAAACCCCGATACCGGAGGCATTGGCTTGGCTACGATCAAAGAGCAAATCGAATTGATTCGCGCTGAGATCGATAAAACCCAAAAAAACAAAGCCACCAACGCTCACATTGGGAAGTTGAAGGCGAAAATCGCCCAACTCAAAATCAAGGAAGAGAAGACGGCCGCTCACTCAAAAGCAAGTGGTGGAGGCAAAGGATTCGAAATTCGGAAATCTGGCGATGCAACCGTTGCATTGGTTGGATTCCCATCAGTAGGTAAATCCACGCTGATTTCAAAAGTCACCGATGCTCATTCCGAAACAGGTGGTTACGCCTTTACCACGCTCACCTGTATTCCCGGCGTCATGGAACATCGCGGGGCTAAAATCCAAATTTTGGATTTACCCGGTCTCATCAAAGGTGCTGCAGAAGGAAAGGGAAGAGGGCGTGAGATTCTCAACGTCATCCGCAGTGCAGACATGGTCCTCTACATCGTCGACCCTTTCCAAGACGGTCACTTTGATGTGCTGCACAGGGAATTGCACAATGCTGGTCTGCGCCTCAATGAAATCAAACCCCCCGTTTTCATCAAACGAACCGACCGCGGTGGTATTGAAGTGCGCAGCACTGTAGAACAAACCCATCTGACGGAAGAAGAAATGGCAGACATCATCCGCTCATTTGGCTATACATCCGCTCTTGTCACGCTTCGAGAGAATTCAACAGCCGAACAAATCGTTGACGCCCTCGCAGGAAACCGAGTCTATGAAAAAGCCGTTATTGCGGTCAATAAAATCGATATTGCCACCGAATATGACATCGCTCGTGCTCGTAGCGCACTTCCGCAAGCCTGGCCAATCATGAACATCTCAGCCTTCAAAGACATTGGTTTAGATGAACTCAAGGACTTTATCTACGACAACCTCGGCTTCATGCGAGTCTATCTCAAACCGCAGGGCCAAGAAGCCGATATGGAAGAACCATTGATTGTCAAAGACGATTCTACCGTCCAGAACATCTGCATCAAACTCCATCGGGACTTTGTAAGGAAATTCCGCTTTGCTAGAATACGTGGTCCGAGCGCTAAGTTTGATGACCAGCGCGTCGGTTTGGATCATCAACTCAAGGACGGCGACGTCCTAACAATTGTCGTCAAGCGCTAAGACTTATTCGAGAATAGCATCGGGTACGAGCTTTAGAGATTCTACTTCTTGACCAAGACCCAACGTTCGGTCTGTTTCCTCGGGATCGATGAGAAGCGTTGCTAAAATGACCATTGTTTCAAGGAATGCTGCGATGTAAAAGATGGTCTGGTAGTCATAGCGTGCCGCAACAATGGGTGCTAACTGGTAGCCGATGATGGCAGAGAGGTTCATCATCGCCATGTATCCCGTGAATTGAGTTCCACCCACTTCAGACCATGTAACACGCATCATCAATGAATAAGCACAGATGGACACGATGGCCCAAAGGAAGGTGTGTGCCACCCAGACCAACATCATGAACCAACCTTCACTCCACATTGAATCCATCATCCCCCATGTGAGAGTGACCAAAGAAGCCGCCAGTGCAGCGAACATGAGCATGGATTTGCCTCCAAAGCGGCGTCCAAGTTCTCCACCTGCCATGGCGCCCAACATCGTCACAATGAGGATGATACCGCCCTTGGTCGCATTGAACTCCTCTTGACTCCAACCCAATTCCTGCAAGAACAGCAAGGGGAGGATGGGAATCAGGATGAAGGCGAGTGAAATGACCAAACTAACGGCTATTCCAAGTTGCGCCGAGCGAACTGAAAACGCCATCTTAATATTGCTGAGAATCACTCGGAAATCACGCACTTCTTCGGGCTCATCTTCATCCCCCACAGCCTCGCCATCCTCCCATGGAAAGCGCTTCTCTCCGGGGCGTTCACGCATGAAGAGCGGCACCAACATGATGACGAGAAGAATGGGGATTTGAATCAAAAAAGCACCTCTGATGCCGACGACACCAATGATGGTACCCAGACCAGCACCGCCGATCACACCACCGAGTGATTTTGAAGTGAACATGTAACTGTTGACCCGTTCAAATTCATGCGGCTGAAGCACATCGACCGCAAGAGCATCTGTTGATACATCCTGAAGAGCAGTGAATACATTGTAGACAAAGAAAAGCCCACCCAATAACGAAATGTTGTCGGTCAAATTTGGTATCATCAGCATGGCCACGAGCAACGCAATCATGCCGGTTTGAGCGATGAGAATCCAGGGACGGCGACGGCCCAGTTCGGGAATTTGGAAGCGGTCAATGACGGGTCCCCAAAGGAATTTGAAGGACCAGGGAAGGGTCCCGAGTGTTAGCAAATAGGCCAAATCTCCAGCATCCGCACCCTCAGCAGCGAGGAACGTGACCATGGTGACCGTGATGAATCCCCACGGAACACCTTGAGCAACGTAGAGAGCCGACAACGTGATGACTCGGGCCCGATAACTATCGATGAGCGTATCGCCATCAGAAGTTGAAACTCCTTCGGCACTTTCCGTCGGTTCACTGAAATCTAAGTCCAGGTGGAAGCGATGGCGCTTTTGAGTGGCAACGTAGCCGACAAAGATCACCATCCCGACAAACCACGGGAGGAAGATGCCAACGCCGATGGCTCCTTCACCCACAGCGAGCGAGGAAAGTTCTTCGCCATCCTCGCCGAGAACCCTGAAATCAATGACATGGAGGCTGACGCTGCTTTGAACGGTTTCCCCTTCATCGTCGTGCGAACAAAATGTGCCTTCAAAGGCACGTGCATCGACAATGATGCTCAGGTCGTAGGCACCAAGAGCCGATTGACCGAACGAAAGTTGAGATTCAATGCTTGCCTTGGTCAATCCTTCGATGGGGCCGTTGAGTAACGAATGGTTGTGCCATGTCAAATTCACATCATGCGACCCTGGATTCTCCCCTGATGCACTCAATGTCCAGTCGGCTTTGGTTGCGGTTGCATCAATGATGTCGGGTACGTTGTCTTCTCCACCCGTGCACAATCCACCGTTGGCCGTTTCGTCTTCTTGCGGGTAATCCAATTCAAAGGAAATACCAACGACATTCCCACCTGCATTATCAATCGCTTGACTCATCAAACTTGAATCCAGAGTCCATGAAACGAGCTCTTGGTCTGCATAATAATCAGTTTTGGATTCGAGTTCAACCGTTGTCCACGTGGATTCAACGATGTACGTACCAACAGGTCCCGCGTCTGAATCGGCATCTCCGATACAGCCCGTTAAGGGGAGGAGAAGGACCAAGACAACAAGGAAGTGAACAGGTCGCACAAAATAAGGGCTGCAGGGTCAGCCTTCAAGATTGTTCACGAATGTCCAAGGGTGAACTGATGGATTTAATCCCAAATGCCCATGTCCATGCGTGCATCTTCACTGGCGTGGATTTTGGGATCCCAGCGGGGCGTCCACACCAAATTGATGTGAACTGAATGAAGACCCTCAGCTGAAAGGGCTGCGCGATGCGCTGCCGCCATAATTTCTGGAGCAGCAGGACATCCCGGAGAGGTCAGTGTGAGGTCAACTTCTGCATGAAGGCCCTCATCTTTGTCTTCAAAACGAACGTCATAGACCAGTCCAAGTTCAACGATTGAAAGTTCAAGTTCAGGGTCCTCTACCTCATCAAGTTGTATCATTACCGATTCCTTTGTGGCCATACTCATCCCTCCATGCTCTGTCGAATCTCATTCATGACCTTATCGTACATGTTGCGGAAACCGTTTGACCGACTTGGCGTAAGTGTGTTCAACAATCCCATTTCCTCTGCAAAAGCAGGGGAGATCAATACTGCTTGTGCTGGCGTTAATCCGTCCAGAGCAATGGTCAGAATGCCCATGAGGCCCTGTACCATGCGAGCATCGGCGGCTGAAAGGAATTGAATGCGCCCGTCATCCATCACAATGCTGACGTGGGCTTCGGACTGACAGCCACGAACCCGTGTCTGCTCGTTCCAATTCTCCGAAGGCAACTCGATGACTTCATCAGCCAGCTCAAAAAGCATCTCAAGGCGTTCACGTTTGTCATCAACTGCTTGAAACTCTTCAACCAATTCTTGAAGAGCCACGGGATAGGTCATGCAAATTTCTCCACAATTTCACGGATTTCGGCCACGAAGCCTTCTGCTTCCTCTCGTGTATTGTACACGTAAAAAGAAGCACGAACTGTTCCTGAAATGCCCAATCGGTTGAGCAATGGTTGGGCGCAATGGTGACCTGTACGGACTGCAAAACCTCGTGCATCAAGGAGATGTGCCATGTCTTCACTGTTGATGGTAGGGTGCAAAAATGAGACGACTGCTGCATCGTTCGCCTCGTGACGGCCGTATACCTGCATACCTACGTCACGCAAGGCTTGGGCGACCCAAGAAGCAATGGCGATCAGACGGTCGTGT
>Ga0222715_10002536_pt1 | contig 16617 bp, 16 predicted proteins | sample C33_9DmetaG_FD_165056 | JGI IMG/M metagenome (GOLD analysis project Ga0222715, IMG submission 165056) | Estuarine water microbial communities from San Francisco Bay, California, United States - C33_9D | ecosystem: Environmental > Aquatic > Marine > Unclassified | place: USA: California... | reverse complement strand
TTATATGTTGAATATAATAAGTTTCCTACTTGAAGATAATTTTTTATTTTTTTTGAAGTTCCACCAAAAATTATACCTGGCACCTTTCCATGATTTTTTGTGAATATTTCGGTAATAAGAGAATTTTCATTATATCTGTTTTTTGATACAAGAAATCCAACATCGTCCCAATTCATAATTTATAGATTATTTTCAAGACATATGATTGCTGCACTTTGTTCGGCATCTTTTTTTGATGAACCCTGCCCAACATAAAACTTTGTATCTGGAAGTTTAACAGCTACTTTAAATAATGGTTTATGTCTTGGTCCTGTATTTGAGATTATCTTATATGTTGGTAATTTTTTATATTTCTTGAGCGAGTATTCCTGCAGTTTAGTTTTTGGGTCTATTTGTGTAATAACACTATCTTTAATATTTTTACTCCAAAATGTGAGTATAAAATTTTCAGCAGCACTGAACCCTTTATCTAAGTATATAGCACCAATTAGTGCTTCACAACAATCAGCGATCACTTTATCTTCAACTTTAATTTTTCTATTTTTGGGATTAAAGGTCAAAATGTACTTTTCTAAAGAAATATCATTAGCTATTTGAAGACACGTTTTTTTGTTAACTAAAGATGCAAATTTTTTATCTAGAATACCTTCTTTTTCCTCAGGATAAATTTCTAAAAGTTTTTTTGCTATTATTAGACCTAAAACTCTATCACCTAAAAATTCAATTTTTTCGTTGTTATTAATTTTATCATAACTTTTATGTGTCAATGATTTTATTAAAAGTTTTTTGTCTTTAAATTTATAATTAATTTTTTTTTCTAAGTTAAAATAATCAATTTTCATTAAATAATTTTCTTAAAAAATCTATTAAATCTGATTGATTTATGCCATTTCCAAAATGCAAAAAAACTACCAATTGTTTTGTCAGAAGAAAAAAAAATAAATTGAGCTTTACCAACAAGATTATCTCTATGAACATAACCAACACTTGATAAAAATCTACTGTCTTTAGAGCAGTCTCTATTATCTCCTAAGAAAAAATAATGATCTTCAGGCACAATAAAGGGATCTGAATTATTAAATGGAAAATCTTTTAAATAAACAGTTTTATGGATCTTATTATTTGGTAATTTTTCCTCAAAAGTAAATACATCTATTGTTCTATTACCACAAAAAATTTTATCAGAAACAGATGTGCGAGATTTTAATATCTCACTACTATTAATATATAGATTTGTATCAATGAATTGAATTTTATCACCAGGTAAGCCAATTAATCTTTTTATATAATCAGTTCTGTTGTCTGCTGGGGTTTTAAACACAACAACATCCCCACGTTTAGGTTCTGAGAACATAACTCTTTTATTTAGAATTGGTGGGCTGAATGGAAATGAGTGTTTGCTATAACCATATGAATATTTTGTAACAAAAAGTCTGTCACCAACTAAAAGCGTAGGTTCCATTGATGATGATGGTATATAAAAAGGTTGTAGAAATAATGATCTGATAATAACAGCTATAATAAGGGCATAAAAAAGTGTTTTTATATTATCTATTATTATGGCTTTAGAAATCATTAAATTTTTTGAATAATTGTAAAAGCAACTGAGTAATCCTTTTCATCAGAAATTGAAAGAAACAATTCAAAATTAGCAATTTTTTTATTTTTTTTTATGATTTGCTTAATTTTATTATTAATCAAATAAAATGGTTTTCCAAGTTTATCATTTAGAATCTCTATATCTTTAAAATTTAATTTATTTCTAAAACCAGTTCCCAAGGCTTTGGCAAAAGATTCTTTTGCTGCAAATCTATTTGAAAAAAAATTTATTTTATTCAATTTTTTTTTTGAAGCAGAAATTTCCTTTTTACTGAAAATTCGATTAATAAATTTTTTATCTTTAATAAGTTTTTTAAACCTTTTGTTATCAATTATATCAACACCAATACCAACTGTTTTCATTATTTAATAATTTTTTTAAATTTTTTAATAACAGTTTTGATCCCGTAAAAAATTGATTCACCTATAATAAAATGACCTATATTAAATTCTTTAATCTCAGTAATTTTTGATAAAATTTCAGTAGATTTATAATCTAAGCCATGACCAGCGTGCACTTCCAATCCTATATCATTTGCAAGTTTACAAGATTTTTTAATTCGTAGTAACTCATTATAAGTTTTCTTTTTTGATTTTACTAAATTAGCAAATCTTCCAGTGTGAATTTCTATACATTCGGCTCCTAATTCTTTAGACAGTAGTACATCATTAGAAGTTGGGTTAATAAAAAGGCTAGTTCGAATTTTATTTTTTTTAAAAATATCTAGAATTTTTTTTATTTTATTCTTATTTTTTAATAAATTCAAACCACCTTCAGTGGTTATTTCTTTTCTATTTTCTGGAACGATACAAATAAAATTTGGTTTAATTTTTAGTGCATTTTTAACTATTTCATCTTTTATAGAAATTTCTAAATTCACCAGTAAATTTTTAATCAAACATATTTTTTTTGCATCTAGATCTTTGATATGACGACGATCCTCTCTTAAATGAATTGTAATTGAGTCTGCACCAGATTTCTTAACAAATTTAGCTGCAAAATATGGGTCTGGATGAAATTCACCTCTTGCATTTCTAATTGTTGCAACGTGATCAATGTTAACACCTAACCGTTTCACTTTAAATATCTACTTCCAGGTTTTGTTACTGGTATTAACTTAAGTTCTTTAGGTAATTGATTTGGTTTATAAGTTGGTACATCAATTTTTAAATGTGAAATAATTTTTTGTTTAATTTTTAAAGTTTTTTTTGTTGATCTATCTATAATTGATGCAAACCCAACTAAGCTTGCTTTTGATTTTTTAATCAACTGCACACATTCTAAGCTGGATTTGCCTGTCGTAATTACATCTTCAATGATGAGTACTCTTGAATTTTTTTTAATACTAAAACCCCTTCTTAACGTAAATTTACCATTAACTCTCTCGCAAAAAATAGTTTCTATTTTTAAAAGCCTCCCAATTTCATAACCTATGACCACCCCTCCCATTGCCGGTGCCAATATTAGATCAATTTTTTTAAAATTTTTTTTAATTTTGTTTGCTAGTGATTTGCAAATTGATTGAGCTTTATCTGGAAAGCTTAATAATTTAGCACATTGAATATATTTTGATGAATGAAGTCCAGAAGATAATACAAAATGACCTTCTAAAAGTGCATCAGTCTTTTTTAAAATATTTAAGGATTTTTTGAGTGAAAGCATTTCTTTTATCTTCGTGTCTGATTATCTTAAATTTTATACCTTTTTGCTTTAACTCCGCAATAAAATTAGTGAAATTTTTTAAATCTCTAATTATCAACTGAAATTTAAAATTTATATAATTTGGATTTTTGCCAGCCATTTCTAAATTTGAAATATTTAGTTTATGATCACCAATAAGAGAGGTTATGCTTCCCAACTGTCCTGGCTTATCTGGTAAAGAAATCCACAGTGTGGTATTGTATTTTTTTAATTTTTCTTCTTTTTCCTCGCCCTTATCATGCCAATATCTTCTTATTGCAGCTCTAGCTTTTCCTGTTTTGGTGACTGGAATCCAGTGAAGTGATGGAGACTGATTTTTTGAGGTAATTATATTTACTGTATCTCCATTTCTTAAAATTGATTGAAGCTCACTTTTGTTACCATTGATCTCACATCCTATTGCAGTATTTCCTATCTTTGTGTGAACCGCATATGCAAAATCAATTGGTGTTGCATTTTTAGGTAATTTTATTACAGAGCCTTTTGGTGTAAAACAAAATACATTTTCCTGAAACATTTGTAATTTTGTATATTCATAAGAGTGTTCTGGATTTTCATTTTTTTCTATGATTTCAACTAAATCTTTTAACCAATCATATTCTTTCCATTGAAGAGAGTTAAATTTTTCAGAAGATTTATATTTCCAATGTGATGCTATACCTCTTTCAGCAAAATCATGCATTTCATTAGTTCTTATTTGAATTTCAATTGGTTTTTTGTAAGACCCAATTACAGAAGTATGCAGAGATTTATATCCGTTGATTTTTGGAGAAGAGATATAATCTTTAAATTTTCCCGGTATACAGTTCCATTTTTTATGTAAAACTCCTAAGGCATGATAACAATCATCTATATTTTCTAAAATTATTCTAAATCCGATAATGTCAGTGATTTGTTCCAATGAAACCCTTTTTTTTTGAAGTTTACGCCAAATTGAAAAAGGGGTTTTTTCTCTACCGTAAATTATTGCCTTTACATTATTTTCTAATAGTAAATCTTTAATTTCTTGTGAAAGATTATCAAAAAGATCTTCTTTATCTTTTTTGATTTCTTTTAATCTGTTTTGGATAAGTGTTCTTGCATCAATATTTAATATTTCAAAGGACAAATCTTCAAGTTCATCTCTTATTCTATGCATACCCATTCTATCTGCTAATGGAGCGTAAATTTCCATAGTTTCTTGCGCAATACGTTTTCTTTTATCCTCACGACTAATTGATTTTATAGTTCTCATATTGTGCAATCTGTCAGCGAGTTTAACTAATAAAACTCTTATATCTTTTGAGGTTGCAAGAATTAATTTTCTAAAGTTTTCAGCTTTTGAATTTGCTGCTGCAGTATTTTCGAAAACTGAAATTTTTGTAACACCTTCAACTAATTCAGCTACCTCTTCTCCAAATTCTCCTTTGATAGTTTCATAAGTTGCAAAAGTATCTTCAATAGTGTCATGCAATAAACCTGTTGCAATTGTTGCTGAATCTAATTTTAAGTCAGTAAGAATATTTGCTACCTCAATTGGGTGAACAGAATAAGGGTCCCCTGAAGCTCTTTTTTGATTGCTATGAGCTTTTATAGCAAAATTATATGCTTTATTTAACCGTTCTAAATTTACAAACTTATTATAATTTTTTACCTTATTTATAAGGTCATCTGAGTTAAGCATACATTGCAATATAACACTAAATTATATTTGTTTAATAGTTGTAATATCCTTAATTGGTAAAGAAAAAATTAATTTTTTAACACTTTTATTTGTTTTTGGATGTCTCCAATCAGGAGCTATTTCACATAAAGGTATTAAAACAAAGTTACGATTTGACATTCTTTCATGAGGGATAATAATATTTTTTGATAAAACTTTATTTCTGTATGAAATTAAATCAATATCACATGTACGAGGAGAATTTCTTATATTTTTTTTTCTACCAAGTTTTTTTTCAATTATTTTAAAAATTTTAATAAGTTTATCTACAGGAATTCTTGTATTTGATTGAATTACTATGTTTAAAAATTTAGGTTTAGTAGGATCCGGCCAAGATAAAGTTTCGTAATATTTTGAAAATTTTAAAATGTTTATACCATTTATTTTTAAATTATATTTAGCGTTTTCAATATTTTGAATTCTATTACCAAGATTGGAACCTATTCCGATAAATACCATTAGCTTGATTTTCTTATATAACGAGCTTTGTCTCGATTCCAATCTCTGTTTTTTTTAGTTGCTCTTTTATCAAATTGTTTCTTACCTTTAGCTACAGCAATTTCAATTTTTGCTTTGCCTTTTTTAAAATACATTTTAGTTGGAACAATTGTAAATCCGTCCCTCTGCATTTTTCCTATAAGTTTATTTATTTCTCTTTTATTTAGTAATAATTTTCTTTCATCCATTGGATTATGATTGGTCATACTTGCCTGCTTGTATTGAGCAATGTGGGAATTTATTAAAACAATCTCTCCATTTTTCTCAACTGCATAAGAGTCAGCAATATTTACTTTGCCTTCTCTTACTGATTTTATCTCAGATCCTTTAAGAACTATTCCAGCTTCTATTAGGTCTTCAAAGAAATAATTAAAGCTTGCTTTTCTGTTAAGACAAATAATCTTCAAACCAGGACTGGTTTTTTTTTTCATTAAACTAGCTTAGCGGTCTCTAGTGCTTTATTAATTATGTTTTTAGTTGAGTCAGTTACTCTTACTAGTGGCAATCGAACAGCGTCATCACATAATCCTAAAACTTTTGCTGCATATTTTACTGGACTGGGATTGCTTTCAATAAACATTGAATGATGAACTGGTTGTAAAATTTTATCCAAACTTTCTGCTTCTTTTTGTGATTTATCATCTGAAAGTAATGTAAGAGATTGAAATTTAGAACAAAGTTTAGGTGCTATATTTGCAGTTACACTAATTGCGCCAACACCCCCTCTTCTATTAAACTCAAGTGCATTATCATCATTTCCTGTCAATTGTATAAATTCTCTGCCCATTGCTTTTAATTGCTTGTCTACCCTATTAAGATCACCGGTTGCATCCTTAACGCCAACAATATTTTTTAACTCAAACAGTCTAGCCATTGTTTCTACTGACATGTCAATTACAGATCTACCTGGAATATTGTATATGATAATTGGTAGGCCACACTTATCGTTAATTGCTTTGTAATGTTGATATAATCCTTCTTGAGTAGGTTTGTTATAATATGGTGTAACTATTAAAGCAGCGTTAGCTCCTGCTTTTTCAGCATGTGTTGTTAGTGAGATAGCTTCATCAGTTGAATTTGAACCGGTTCCAGCAATAACAGGTATTTTTCCACTGCTTTCTTTAATACATAAGTCGATCACTTGTTGGTGCTCTTTGTGACTAAGTGTTGGAGATTCTCCAGTTGTACCTGCTGGCACAAGACCGCTAGTGCCATTCTCTAGGTGAAAGTGAATTAATTTTATATAGCTTTCAACATCAAGACTGTCATCTTTAAAGGGGGTTATTAATGCTACATTTGATCCTTTGAACATAAATACTTATAACATAAATTATTGATTCATATACTAAAGATTATGCCAAAAAAAATACTAATCATTTTTATTACGATTATTCATTTATTGTTTGGGACAACTTTAGCATTCTCTGAAGAAAAAAAAATTTTACCTATTAAAAAGCCAATATTAAGTGATAGCGAACTCCAGAAAAAAGTATTGGTAAATATTATAAAACCTCTACCAAAACCTGATTTATCAAAAGAGCAAAAAAAGACAGAAGTTGCTAATGAAGGAAATAATCAAAGGCCACAATACCTATTGCCAAAAAAGAAACCTTTAATAGCTGGAATAAATATTAAGCCAGATATTGATAAGTCAAAATTTTATAGTCAAAAAGATTTTTCACTAGCCAAAAAGGCTGTTTCTGAAATGAAAAAATCAGATTGGACTAATGCACTAAAAACAGCCAAAAAAGCAAAAGATAAATCTATCTATAACTTTATTGAATGGAGACATCTCCTTACAGAGGGAAATAAAGCATCTTTTTATGATTATCTAAATTTTATTAATGCCAATAAAGATTATCCTAGATTAGGACGAATAAAATATTTAGCTGAACACAAATTGTCTAATGAAAAAATTACACCAGGTAAAATTATAGATTGGTTTGGAGATGAAGAGCCATTAAGTGGTTATGGCAAAATGATCTTAGGTGAAAGCTATATTCTTACAGGTCAAATTGAGCAAGGAAAGAAATTAATTAAAGAAGGTTGGATAACAGCTGATCTAAGTAAAACTGAACTCAGTCTTTTTAGAAAAAAATTTAAGAATTATCTTAATGCAGAAGATTACATTCAAAGAGCAGATTATCTTGCTTGGGAAAATAAGTACTGGGATTTAAAAAGAATGTTACGTTATTTACCTAAAGATTACGAGCTTCTATATAATGCAAGACAATTATTGATGAGTAAATCTTATGGAGTTGACCAAGCTATTAAAAATGTTCCAGATCGATTTAAAAATGATGCTGGTTTAAACTTTGATAGACTTAAATGGAGACGTAAAAGAGGCCGTATAGATAGTTCTGCTGAAATATTATTAAACGTTAAAAATACAAAAGATTATTTGGTTAGACCTGATAAGTGGTGGGATGAGAGAGAAATAATTTCAAGATCTTTAATATATGAAAAAAAATATGAGCTTGCTTATAAGATAGCTAGCAATCATGCATTAATAGAAGGGTCAGATTATGCGGCCGCAGAATGGATGAGTGGCTGGATTGCATTAAGTTTTTTAGATGATCCATTATTGTCTAAAGATCATTTTCAAAATTTTTATAACAATGTAAGTTATCCTATCAGCACATCAAGAGGTGCATATTGGTTAGCAAGATCATATAAAGCACTTGGAGATAAAGAAAATTCAAAAAAATGGTTTGAGGAAGCGGCTAAGTATTTAACAACTTATTATGGTCAGCTTGCTTTTTTAGAATTAAATCCAAATGAAAATTTTGAACTTTCTAAAGATATGGAGGTGGATAAAAAATATAGAGAAAAATTTTATTCAAAAGAATTGGTAAAAATAACTTATCTTTTAGATGAACTTAATGAAGATAAATACACTAAATTTATTCTAAGACACTTAGCCAATGAAAATATAGAAAATGGAAGTGAAATTCTAGCTTCTGAGCTATCCACTAATATAGGAAGATTTGACTTTGCTATACAAATTGCAAAAATTGCTTCTTATGAAAAAAGATTTCATAACAAGTTTAACTATCCAATAATAAGTACTCCAAAAAATATTAATGGCAGAAAAATCCCGGAAAGTGCATTTATTTTATCAATTATAAGACAAGAGAGTGAATTTGATTTAAGCGCCAATAGTCATGCTGGTGCCAAAGGTTTAATGCAGTTGATGCCGTACACTGCAAAATTAGTTGCAAAACAAGCAAAGCTTCCTTATGTCAAATCTAGATTAACTACTGATCCAGAGTATAATATTAATTTAGGCTCTCATTACGTTGCAGGCTTAATACTGGATTATGATGGAGCTTATCCATTCGCAATAGCAGCTTATAATGCAGGTCCAAATAGAGTTAAATATTGGAAAAAAATCAACAAAGATCCTCAAAAAAAACAAATAGATTACGTTGACTGGATTGAGTTAATTAAATTTAGAGAGACAAGAAATTATGTTCAAAGAGTATTAGAAAATTATAATGTCTACAGATATATTCTAGAGCAAAGACCAATTAAAATGAAAGATTTCTTTAAAGACGAACCATTGTTCTAAAATGGCGGAAGAGGAGGGATTCGAACCCTCGGTACAAGTTTCCTCGCACGGTCATTTAGCAAACGACTGGTTTCAGCCTCTCACCCACTCTTCCATATTTTGATACATTTGATTGTATTGAATATTGAATATTAATAAAGTAATTATTCAGAATTCTATGAAAAAAAAGTACTCAATATTCTCACTCATAAAAAATGCATTCTCATATCATGAGAACTGGGAAAAAGCTTGGAAAGATCCAACACCTAAAAAAGAATATGATGCAGTGATTGTTGGTGGTGGTGGTCACGGTTTAGCTACCGCTTACTACCTTGCCAAAAAACATAACATGAAAAATATTGCAGTTGTTGAAAAAGGATGGATTGGTGGAGGAAATACTGGAAGAAATACTACAATTATAAGATCAAATTATTTATGGGATGCGAGTGCTGGTCTTTATGATCACGCTTTAAAAATCTGGGAAGGTTTATCTCAAGAGTTAAATTACAATGTTATGTTCAGTCAAAGAGGCGTGATGAATTTAGCTCACAATCTTCAAGATGTCAGAGATTTAAAAAGAAGAACTCATGCTAATAGATTAAATGGAATTGATGCTGTCTACCTATCAACTGAAGAAGTTAAAAAGTTCTGTCCAATAATAAATACTTCACCAGATATAAGATATCCTGTTTTAGGAGGTACGCTTCAACGAAGAGCTGGAACTGCAAGACATGATGCAGTTGCGTGGGGATATGCTAGAGGTGCTGATGAAATGGGAGTTGATATTATTCAAAATTGTGAGGTTAAAGGAATTAAAAGAAATGGTGATGCGGTAGAAGGATTAGAAACTACAAAAGGATTTATAAAAACTAAAAAAATTGGAGTCGTTGCTGCTGGTCATTCAAGCGTTATAGCAAATATGGCTGGGATAAGACTTCCTCTAGAGAGCAAACCTTTGCAGGCTTTAGTCTCAGAGCCAGTAAAACCTATTATTGACACTGTTGTTATGTCAAATGCAGTTCACGCATATGTAAGCCAGTCTGATAAAGGTGAACTTGTAATCGGTGCTGGAACAGACGATTATGTATCTTATTCACAAAAAGGTAGCCATGATATTGTTGAAGGAACATTGAACGCAATATTAGAACTCTATCCTATTTTTAGTCGAATGAGAATGTTAAGACAATGGGGTGGAATTGTTGATATTTGTCCTGACGCTAGTCCAATTATAAGTAAAACAATGATCAAGGGTTTATATTTTAATTGTGGTTGGGGAACTGGAGGTTTTAAAGCAACCCCAGGTTCAGGAGATTTGTTTGCACACACAATTGCAAATGATGAGCCTCACAAACTTAATGCAGCGTTTAATTTAAATAGATTTGTAAGTGGTGACCTTGTAGACGAACATGGTGCAGCTGCTGTAGCTCATTAAATGTTTGTAATTAGTTGTCCTTATTGTGGTGAGAGAGAGCAAAGCGAGTTTAAAGCTGGCGGTGAAGCTCATATCGAAAGACCAAAACAACCTACTGAACTTAGTGATGATGAATGGGCAGAATACCTGTTCATGAGAAAAAATATTAAAGGTATTCAGTATGAAAGATGGAACCATGCTCATGGTTGCAGAAAATGGTTTAATATGGTTCGAGATACTTCCAATGATGAAATAAAAGCAGTTTATAAAATGGGTGAAAAGCCACCTTCAGTTTAATATGTCTACAAATTCAAGATTAAAAACTAGTGAATTTATTGACGAAACTTCTCGTATTTCATTCAAATTTAATAATAAAACCTATTATGGATTTAAAGGTGACACCCTCGCCTCTGCCTTATTAGCAAATGATGTTCATTTGGTTGGAAGAAGTTTTAAATATCATAGACCAAGAGGAATAATGACAGCAGGTTCTGAAGAACCTAACGCAATAGTTCAAATTAATGATGGCACAGCAGTTACTGAACCAAATGTAAGAGCAACTGAAGTTGAGATTTATGAAGGATTAGAAGCTTCAAGTCAAAACTGTTGGCCTAGCGTGAATTTTGATATTGGTGGAATAAACAATCTATTGTCACCTCTATTACCTGCCGGATTTTATTATAAAACATTTATGTGGCCAGCTAGTTTTTGGGAAAAATATGAATATTTTATCAGAAAATCAGCAGGTCTTGGAAAATCACCTACCCAACCTGATCCGGATATTTATGAACATCAATATATTCACTGTGATGTTCTTGTAATTGGAGCTGGGATTTCAGGAATAATGGCAGCAAAAACAGCGGCTAAAAATGGATTGAAAACTTTATTAGTGGATGAAAAACCAATTTTAGGTGGCACTACGATTTATAAAGATAATGAGGACACTAGTATAAATAATCAAACACCATCAAAGTGGATATCTGATCAAATAAACGAATTAGAAAAATTAGATAATTTAGAAATAAAAAAAAGAACAAGTGTTGCTGCATATCATGGATACAATTATTTATTAGCTAGAGAAAATCTTACTGACCACCTACCAATCCATGAACGTAAAAATAAAATCAGACAAAGATTATTAAAAATTAGAGCAAAAAAAGTTATTACATCAACTGGTGCTCTTGAGAGACCACTTGTCTTTAACAATAATGATAGACCAGGAATTTTATTAGCTTCAGCTTTAAAAAGATATTCTGATTTATTTGGCGTTGCTTGTGGTAAAAAAAATGTTTTGTTCACTAACAATGACAGTGCATATGAAACTGCATTATCATTTATAAACAAAGGTATAAAAATAGAAGCAATTATTGATATTAGAGAAAATCCTAATTCTAAACTTGTTAAAAAAATTGAAGAAAATCAGATTAAAATTTTCAAAGGGTATACGGTTGTTGATACATCTGGATATAAAAGAATTAATAAAATTTCAATAATGCAGCTTTCAAATGATGGTCAAAAAGTTGTAGGAAATAAAATTGAAATTCCTTGTGATTGCTTAGGAATGTCAGGTGGATGGACTCCAGCAGTTCATTTATTTACTCAATCCGGTGGTAAGCTTTCTTTTAGAGAAGAGGATCAAGTTTTTATTCCTAAAATATATACATCAAAACAAATTAGCTTAGGCTCTTGTAATGGTGATTTTAGTTTAGACTCAATTATTAAAAATATACCTAGTCAATTAAAACAATTTTTTGAGATCAACTCAACTGAATTTGATAATTTAGATATTGAGAGTAATGAAGATTTATCAAAAAGAAATATTTGGTTACTCCCATCCGATAAAATATTTGGAAAAACTAAACCATTTGTTGATTATCAAAATGATGCTACTGCAAAAGATATTAAATTAGCTCTAAGAGAGGGATTTAGATCAATTGAGCATGTAAAAAGATACACAACAACAGGTATGGGAACAGATCAAGGAAAACTTGGAAATATGCATGCTCTAGGAATAATCGCAGATACTGCTGGTGTGAAAATGGGTGAACTTGGAACAACAACATTTAGGCCACCTTATACCCCACTTACATTTGGAACAATTGTTGGACGAAACGTTGGAGAATATTTTGATATTTTTAGAAAAACCCCAATGCATGATTGGCATGAACAAAATAAAGCAGAATTTGAAAACGTAGGTCAATGGAAGAGAGCTTGGTATTATCCAAAAAACAATGAAAATATGCATCAAGCTGTTCAAAGAGAGAGTAAGGCTGCAAGAGACAGTGCTGGAATTTTAGATGCATCAACTTTAGGAAAAATTGATATCCAAGGTACCGATGCATCCGAGTTTTTAAATCGGGTTTACACGAATGCTTGGTCCAAACTTGCAATAGGAAAATGCAGATATGGTTTGATGTTGAATGAAGATGGCATGGTTTATGATGACGGTGTTACAACACGACTAGATGAAAACCACTATATAATGACAACAACAACAGGTGGTGCAGCAAATGTTCTTAGTAAATTAGAAGATTACTTACAAACAGAGTGGCCAGAACTTGATGTGTATCTAACATCTGTAACTGATCACTACGCAACAGCAAGTGTGTGTGGACCTAACAGTAAAAAAATACTTCAAAAGATTATCCCAGATTTAGATTTATCAGATGATAACTTTCCTCATATGTCATTTAAAAATGCTAAAATTGATGGCGTGAAATGCAGAATAATGAGAATTAGTTTTACAGGTGAGCATAGTTACGAAATTAATATCCCAGCAAGCTATGGAAAATCATTATGGGAAAAATGTATGGAAGCGGGCAAAGAATATAATATTACTCCTTACGGAACAGAAACAATGCACTTATTGAGAGCGGAAAAAGGATTTATAATCGTAGGCCAAGATACAGATGCAACACTTACTCCTATAGATCTTCAAATGGATTGGATTGTTAGCAAGAAAAAATATGATTTTATTGGTAAACGTTCATTATATAGATCTGACACCATCAAAGAAGATAGAAAACAATTAGTCGGATTACTTACAGATGATCCAAATGAAGTACTGGAAGAAGGCGCACAAATTGTTGCTGATGCAAATAAAAAACCTATAGAGATGTTGGGTCATGTAACATCAAGTTATTACAGTCCAAACCTAAATAAATCAATAGCACTTGGAGTAGTAAGGGGTGGAAAAAAGATGTTGGGTCAAAAGTTAATTATTCCAATGGAAAACAAAAACATTAATGTAACAGTATCTGATCCAGTTTTTTTAGATAAGGAGAATAAAAGATTAAATGCTTAATTTTCAAACTGCAATAAATGATCAAAAAAAATTTTCAGAGATTAAATTAAATGAAATTTCTCCAATCAGAAAATTAATATTAAGAGGTAAGAGTAGAGAATTTTTATCTGCAGTTGGAAAAACAATTAATATACTACTTCCAACAGAACCTAATACCTCTTCATCTAATGGTGAAATAACTATTATTTGGCTTAGTCCAGATGAATGGATAATTTTTTCTAATTCTATTGATGACCAAGATTTTAATCAAATAGAGGAAAAATTAGTTCAAAATATTTGTAAAACAAAATTAGGGGCTGTCATTGATGTCACTGACCAATTTGTGATGATAAATTTAACTGGAAATAAAATATTTGATCTTTTTCAAAAAGGATCTCCTTTTAATTTTAATGAATTTAGAAATAAGAAAGGTGCAACCACACAAACTTTATTAGCTAAAATAGATGTGATTATTCAAAATAAAGATCAAAACGATATAAATGTCTTCGTTAGAAGATCTTTTTCTAGACATTTATACTCTTGGATGAGCGATAGTGCGTCAAGATTATAGGTAATAATATAAATTCAATTAAGTTACAGATAGTTTATGAAAAAACTATTATATATAGTGCTTTTTGCACTTTTACCCTTTTCTCTCAATGCAGAGTCTAATTTAGATAAAATTTTATCCGCAGGTGTTTTAAAAGTTGGAACAACTGGAGACTGGGATCCTATGACTATGAAAGATCCAGCAACAAATAAATATAAAGGGTTTGATATTGATGTAATGAGCGAACTGGCTAAAGATATGGGTGTAAAAGTTGAATTTGTACCAGCAGAATGGAAAACTATAGTTTCTGGTATCACATCTGAGAGATATGATATTTCTACAAGCGTAACCAAAACTCCAAAAAGAGCTGAAGTAGCAGGATTTACAGATACCTATTATAAATATGGAACTGTGCCATTAGTTCTTAAAAAGAATTTAAAAAAATTTTCAACATGGGAATCTCTAAATAATTCAAATGTAACAATTGCAACAACATTAGGAACTTCGCAGGAAGAAAAAGCTAAAGAGTTTTTTCCTAAATCAAAGTTAAATTCAGTTGAAGCTCCAGCTAGAGATTTCCAAGAAGTTTTGGCTGGTAGAGCAGATGGTAATATTACAAGTTCTACTGAGGCAAATAAATTAGTAATCAAATATCCACAATTAGCAATAGTTCCGGATGGAGAAAAAAATCCTGCATATTTAGCAATGATGGTTCCTAAGGGTGATGATAAATGGAACAATTATGTCAATGACTGGATAAAAAAGAAAAAATCATCAGGTTTTTTTACAGAGTTATTAACTAAATATAATCTAAAAAGTTTATAATAAATTAGTAATTAATTTTTAATTCTTTATAAATTAGAAAGTGAAAAAATTATTTTTTTTACTTCTGATACTGCCATTATCATCCTGTGGTAAAAGTGAACTTAATTGGTTAATTTTATCTCCAAATAATGTTGAAGGTTTAACTAATCTAAAATTTTTATTAAGTGGTTTAACTACAACAATTTTTATATCTGTTGTTTCAATAATAATTTCTATGATATTAGGATTTATTGTTGCAGTACCCTCATTGGCAAAAAATAAATACCTAACTTACATCAATATTGGTTATGTGGAAATTGTTAGAGCAGTACCTTTACTGGTTTTAATTTTGTGGATTTATTATGGTCTACCTATTATGACAGGTATAAGCTTTAGTCCATTTGTATCCGGTATCATTGCCCTATCCATTAGTGAAAGTGCTTTTCAAGCCGAAATATTCAGAGCTGGTATAAATTCAATTAAAAAAGCTCAATGGGAAGCTGGAAGTTCTTTGGGTTTGGGTTTTTTTAGAAAATTAAGATTAGTTATTTTACCTCAAGCAATTAAAAACATTTTACCTGCAATAGGAAATCAATTCGTATATGTATTAAAAATGTCTTCACTTGTTTCAATTATCGGAATTGGTGACCTTACAAGAAAAGCTAATGAATTAGTAGTGACCACATATAGACCGTTAGAAATATATACTTTTTTAATTTTAGAATATTTAGTTTTAATTTTGATAGTTTCTTATTTAGTAAGAAAATTAGAAAAAAAATTAAAAAACGACTAATTTTTTTTTCTATATTCCCAAGGATATTCAAATGACATTGACCACATGCCTTTATTGTTTTCTTTGGCAAACTCTTCATCCTTAACAAATTTTTTTGAATACTTTCTGTAGGCAAAAGCATAGCCTTCTCTAACTAAATATCTTGATATGCTTAAATCACCCACAAAACATTCTGCTAATGTTCTTTTGTATTGATCTTTTCCCTCAGAAATACAATTAACATCACGATTATTAATAATTTTGGCCAATAAATTTTTGGCTTCCATTCCACAAAAAATTACCTTTTTATTAGTAATACAAGTTTGTTTTAATTCAGGGGTATCTATGCCACTAAATCTAATTTTTTCACCATCAATGTGGATTGTGTCACCATCTATTATCTTAATTTCAGAAGATTTAGTGTCACTAATATTTAATAAAAATAAACAAATTAAAGTTAGACTAAAAACTAAAAAGAGGTTTTTTTTGTTTAAATACATTGTTTAAGAAATAACCAATAAATAATAAAACAGCAATTCCCATTATCCAATTAGTAGCCATAATAGTATAGAAAATATCTTTATACTCTCCACCTCTAATATTAATTACGTACCATAAGCTTAAAAAAGGAAATGCTGTTAATCTTAGAATACTTAAATAAAGACTAAACAATGGTTTTTTTACTGCTTGAAATACTGCAGTAGTAATAAAAAAAGCAGGATAAATTGGACCTATTAAGGCAGCAA
>Ga0222715_10002533_pt1 | contig 16629 bp, 17 predicted proteins | sample C33_9DmetaG_FD_165056 | JGI IMG/M metagenome (GOLD analysis project Ga0222715, IMG submission 165056) | Estuarine water microbial communities from San Francisco Bay, California, United States - C33_9D | ecosystem: Environmental > Aquatic > Marine > Unclassified | place: USA: California... | reverse complement strand
CGTCGCTTTGGCAAAACGTTTCTATCAACCTATGAGCTGCTTAAACACGCTTTAGAGGGCAAATCTCGTAATTGCTGGTACGTCGCACCGACTTACAAGGCAGCAAAGGAAATCGCTTGGAATATGTTGGTAGAAGCTATTCCTGACGGTTATATAACGAAAAAAAACGAAAGCTCGTTAAGCATTAGCCTGCGAAATGGGTCAAGCATCTCGTTGAAGGGCGCGGAAAAACCGGACAATTTGCGTGGCAGAGCATTAGACTTCTGCGTACTGGATGAGTTTGCAGATATGCGCCCAGAGGCATGGCATGAGGTTCTTCGGCCATCGTTGTCAGATAGGCGAGGAAATGCCTTGTTTATAGGCACGCCAAAAGGCAGAAATCATTTTTACGATCTATGGACTAGGGGCGTAGATGGTCAAGAGTCTTGGGAGGCTTTCCAGTACACAACAATCCAGGGCGGCAACGTAGACCTACAAGAAATAGAAGCAGCGAAAAACGACCTAGACGAAAGAACCTTTCAACAGGAATACGAGGCGAGGTTTGTAAATTACAGCGGGATTATTTATTACGCTTTTAGTCGTGATCAGTCAGTCAAGGCTTACGACGGGTCAAAAGACGAGCTGCATATTGGAATGGATTTCAACGTTGATCCGATGTCGGCGGTTGTTTGTGTCAGGGATGGCGGCACGTTGCACGCGATAGACGAAATCGTAATGTATGGGTCAAACACCGACGAGATGGTAGACGAGATTAGGCAAAGGTATCCTAACAAGGTGATCACTATCTATCCTGATCCAGCAGCGGCGCAGCGTAAAACTTCAGCGGGTAGCCGCACTGATTTAAACATACTGCAAAACGCAGGGTTTCGCGTTAAAGTACGCTCTAGACATCCTGCCATACGTGATAGGATTAACAGTGTCAACAGCCGACTACTTTCTAGCCAACAAGAAAGGCGGTTGTTTGTAGCGTCAAACTGCAAAAATGTTATCAGCAGTTTGGAGCGACAAACGTACAAAGAAGGCACCAGCCAGCCAAATAAGGATGACGGGTTTGATCACATGAATGACGCGCTCGGCTATCTAATTGAATTCATGTTTCCAATTCGCAAGGATCATGACACACCACAGCCTACGAGGTGGACTTAATGCGACTTTTAGACTATCAGCACCCAGACTATGACATAAATGAGAGGAGATGGGAGCTATACCTTCGCTCATACTTAGGCGGGGAGGATTACCAGAACGGCTCATACTTGACCGCATATCTGAACGAATCAAAAGATGAATATAGCAGAAGGGTTGCTCTAACACCTGTCGACAACCACTGCCGCAATATTGTGCATATATATTCGTCGTTCCTTTGGAGAGTGCCGCCAGTTCGCAACTTCAACGGATTGACCAACAACCCTGCATTGGCCTCATTCAGCGATGATGCTGACCTAGACGGCATGAGCTTCAATAGCTTTATGAAGCAAGCGCAGATCTGGTCCTCAGTTTACGGTCATGTCTGGATCTTGGTAGATAAGCCGCAAAGCAACGCTAAAACACGGGCAGAAGAGCTAGATCAAGATATTCGGCCTTATGTGACGCTGTTCACGCCTGAAAACGTCTTTGATTGGAAGTATGAGCGAACAGCTAGTGGTCGATTTGAGCTTTGTTATTTAAAGCTGCGAGAGTCTATCGATAGAGAAGACGCAACGACAACGGTTAGCTACTTTAGAATCTGGCGAAAGGAAGTCATTGAATACTGGAAAGATGACGGCAAGATTGAAACCAAAATTGAAGAAACTCCTAATTTGCTCGGCAAAATACCTGCTGCGTTTCTACCGGCAGCAAGAAGCGTTGTAAGGGGTATCGGCATTAGTGATATCAGTGACGTTGCCCTAATGCAAAAGTCAATCTACCAAGAACTCAGCGAAATTGAGCAGCTAATTCGCATAAGCAATCATCCATCATTAGTTAAGACCTATGATGCAGATGCAAGTGCAGGCGCTGGTTCGGTAATTAACTTATCTGAAGATACTGAACCGGGTTTGAAACCTTACTTGCTGCAACCCAGCGGTCAGAATATAGACTCAATCCGTGAGTCAATTAAGGATAAAGTAGAAGCGATAAATCGAATGTCTTACATGGGGGCAGTGCGTGGGACTGAAGCGATCACGCAATCGGGCGTCGCTATGCAGACTGAGTTTCAGATGCTAAATGCTAAACTTTCAGAGAAAGCTGACCTTTTAGAGCTTACTGAAGAGCATATCTGGGGATTTTTCTGCAACTGGCTAGGTATAACGCCTGATGTGGAGGTTTTCTATCCTGACTCTTTTGATCTACGTGACTACGAAAAAGAATTAGTATTCTTGCAGCAAGTCAGAGCCAGCGGAGTTCCCTCGACTACTATGCAGCGCGAAGTTGATAAGCAGATTGCCGACCTAGTGTTAGATGACGAAAAGCTATCAGAAGCACACAAAGAGATTGAATTGCAAACTCGCGTCACAGGACAATTCCCGATACAGGCTGAATAATGGCCGCAAATGATGATTACGCAGACTTTCTCGAACGCTTAACAGATGGTCATCAGCGCCGATTAGCAGGAGTGCTGCAAACGCTAGAAGGCAATATTGCTTCATACGTTAATAGCGCACCAGAAGCTGATGGGCAGTTATTCGACTTAGAGTGGTCGTTGCAAGCGAGGCAAGAGGTCCGCAGGCTGATAGAAGTTGACTTTTTGCAAGAAGCGCAAGAGCTTATTGACGAATATATTGAAGTCGCGAACAGTCAATTTGCAATGCTGTCAGAGTATGGCACCTTTACAAGAGTAGCACCTGAGACGATCCAAGCCCTGCAACAACTCAGCTTTCAAGGCTTTCAAGCCATAGCCGATCAACAGCTAGACACGCTCGCAACTGGCATTTATCAGTCAACTTTGACCGGACGCGGTAAAGCTGATCTCATCGCTCAATTACGCGGCCAGATTAATGGCGTATACCAGCAATCGGATGAAGAAGAAGCTCGTCAACTTGTAGAAATAGCGCAGACCGCAACAGGGCAGCGGCAGCAGGATGCGATAGACAAATTGCATAGCATTTATGCACGCGACAGGCTGGGCAACAACATGCGCCGTTATGCAACGCAGATGGCTAACGACAGCCTTGCTCAATACAGTGCGTCAATTACAAAGGCCACAGCGAATGAGGCTGGTATAACAAATTTCAAATACTATGGCGACGTGATACGTGACAGCCGTGAATTTTGCCGCAATAATGTAGGCAAGACTTTTACCGAAGAAGAAATAAACAGTAAATGGCAGGGATCATGGGCTGGTAAAGCGCCAGGCGACCCGTTTATCGTGAGAGGCGGTTATAATTGCCGTCACCATTGGCTTCCAATTGTGGAGGAAGAATGAGCAAAGAATTAGATCGAGCTAGAAACTTATGTGCTAGGAGGCCAATCCCGCCTGCTATCAGGCAACTCATTGAACCGTTAGCCGAAAATGCACCAGACAGCGAGGATGCAGACTTCGCAGAATTACACGCAGTGATTGATGAATTACTGCCGATTGAAAAACCAAAAGCGAAAAGGAAAAAGAAAAATGCCGAATTATTACGGAGCGAAACAGAACGGCAAGAAAAAGAAGAAGAAGCCGATCAAGAAATAAACTAGCTTAACCTTGATTTTATAGGTTAAACTTCACGCAATACTCATTAGAGGATGATCGTTACATGAGCGAACAAATCATGGAAGGTGTCGAAACTGAGACGACGGAAACTACTCAGGAGCAAAAGACGTTTACGCAAGACGAGTTAGATCGCATTGTCGCAGATCGCATAGCGCGAGAACGCAAGAAAGCGGACAAAAAGCTCGAAGGTATAGACATAGATGAAGCGCGCAAGATCATGCAAGAGCGTGAGCAGGCCGACATAGAGCGGCAAAAAGAGCGCGGCGACTTTGAAAGTATCTTAAAGCAGACCGTCGAAAAGAAAGATTTGGAAATCACAGCGTATAAGCAAAAGCTGCAAGAAACATTGGTCGATGGATCACTGTTGAATGCAGCAAGCAATAACGACGCAGTGTCGCCAAATCAAGTATCGCAGCTACTGAAAGGCCAAGTGCGACTCGCTGAAGACGGCGGGGTTGAAGTGCTAGATGAGCAAGGTACGCCGCGATACAACGGAAGTGGTGATTTGCTATCAGTAAATGAGCTGGTCGCTGACTTCTTAACAGCTAACCCGCATTTTGTCCGCGCCTCTGGCGGCGGCACAGGAAGTGTTGGGAATGCTGGCGGCTTGACTCCGAAGCCTGTATCGGTGGCTGATATGGTCGACAATTGGAATTCTGGTGGTAGAGAAGCATATTCTGCAATGAAGAAATCCAAATGACCGAATTACCCTAAACAATTTTTGGAGATATAAAAGATGGCTGCTACTACCTCAACAACTCTTGACGACTTATTTGTCAACATTATCGCTCAGGCACGTTTTACTGCTGAAGAGCAATCCTTAATGATGGGTCTTGTGACTCGTTATGATATCGGCGCTGATGCCGGTAAAACCATTCAGGTTCCTAAGTACCCTGCAATCGCGGCTGCTGACTTAACCGAAGGCACTGATATGTCATCAACGACTGTCAGCACCAGCTCAATTACGATCACCGTTCAAGAAGTAGGCGCACAGGTCGTATTGACCGACGTTGCTGCAATGGGTTCTGGCAACCCAGCAGAAGAGCTTGGAACTGTCCTTGGTAATTCAATTGCTACTAAGATGGACAAAGACTTAATTGCTTTGTTTGATGGCTTCAGTTCTGCTTTAGGCGGTGCTGGGACTGAAATTACAGTTGCTGATTTGTTTAAGGCTGCTGCAACGTTGCGTAGCAATAAGGTCACTGGTCGAATGTCGGCGGTTGTGCATCCTTTCCAGGCTTATCAACTCAAGGCTAACTTGACGAATACCTTTGCAAATCCAAACGCTGGCATCGCGCAAAACACCGCTATGGTGAATGCGTTTGTTGGTACGATTGCTGGTATCGACATCTACGAGTCTGCAAATCTCACTATCGACGGCAGCGACGACGCAAAAGGCGCAGTATTTGCACCTGAAGCACTCGCTATTGCTATGAAGCGTGACTTCAAGATCGAGCCACAGCGGGACGCATCTTTGCGAGCCTTTGAGCTTAACGCCACTGCCGTTTATGGCGTAGGTGAGCTTGATGACAGCTTTGGCGTTGAGATGTTGTTCGACTCAGCACTTTAATCTGCATCCTGAAGCAGCCCTGCTACGGCGGGGCTTGTTTCTTTCAGGAGATTCTATGGCGATCACTTATCGAGGCGAGCGGTTCGAAGGCTACAACAAGCCGAAACGCACACCTAAACATTCCGACAAAAGCCACGCAGTTTTGGCAAAGCAAGGCGAAAAGGTTCGTTTGATTCGTTTTGGCTTACAGGGCGCTGATACCAAACCGCCGCGCGATGGCGAAAGTGAAGCAGACAAGGCAAAGCGCAGATCGTTTAAAGCTAGGTTCGCCAAGCAAATAGCAGCAGGCCGCAAAGACAAGACAGCATCAGCGGCTTACTGGGCCGACAAGGTGAAATGGTAATGGCATTTTCTCAAGATTCAGATCTAGTAGCTTTGATCCCTGACATCCTGACGTTCGGCATAACGTCTTTCGCAACCGAGCACGCTAAAGCGCAAGCCGACCTCATTAGAACTATCAGAAATGAGTGGTGGCACAAGAAAGGCATAAGAGGCGAAATGGTGTCGTCTTACCTCACAGATTCACAGTGGACTCGCTGCAATGCTTACTTGGTCCTATGGAAGTATGCGCTTCCACAACTGACCAACTGGGTAGATGGCGACAGGTTTAAAGAAATGCTGGACTTCTACAAGGTGCGCTACGAGGAAGAAGTTAGCGACATTTTTAAAGATGGCGTTGAGTATGACGATGATAACAGCGGCACCATCGACGATGACGAAAAAGAAATCGTCGCATTTGGTCGGTTGGTACGCTAATGGCTTTCGGTCTTGGGGTTAAGCTATCTACTAAGCCAAAAAATGTACAGGTTGCTACCAATAAAGCCAAGAAAGATGTAACAAAAAATATACCACGCGCTATCTTGCGGACTGGATTGCTAGGACAGCAAATCATCAAAGAGCGCACAGCAAAAGGGATAGGTTTTGGAGGCGGTTTCAAAGGTTATTCTCCGCAGTATATGGCTGCATTGTCAGAAGAAGGCAAACCATCTTCGCCAGTAGATTTATTTAATACTGGTCAAATGCTGAGATCTATGCAGGTAAGGCGCAGGGATAATACCGCCGCTGAGATATATTTTGATAACAAAGAGGCAGCAGAGAAGGCGGCGATGAACAACAAAACGCGGCCTTTTTTCGGATTTAATCGCAAGGAAGAATTCAGGCTAGGCGACTATTTTAGGAAGCAATTGTGAGCATAAGAGAAGATATAGCGGCAAATCTTGTGACCACGTTGCAAGCAGTTACTACGCCGGTAACGGTTAAATACGTTACGCGAGAGCCTTTCGACTTTGACAAGTTAAGCAATGCACAGTTTCCTGCTATTTTAGTTAGGACGCAGAACGAAGACCGTCAAGATTCAACAATCAAAGGCACTCTTACCCAAAGATTTGCGACAGTCGACTATCAGCTTGTTTGCTATGTCAAAGCATCGGCTATAGATGCAGCAAGAAATAACATCATTGAGGCAATTGAGGAAAAGTTAGACGTAGATAGAACTCGTGGCGGGTATGCGATAGATACTCAGCTCGTTAGTATAGAAACAGATGACGGTTCTATTGATCCAGTCGGCGGTGTTATTATAACGGTGCGGATTGAGTACCAATTTACCAGAGGCACAACTTAGAGGATTTACAAATGGCTACAACAAAAGGTTCAACAGGCGTTATCAAACTCGCTGTCGATGGTGGGACTGTTGCTGCTATGGGTGAGGTTCGATCCTACACCCTAACGCAGTCTGCGGACACAATCGAAGATACGACGATGGGCGACACAAATCGCAGCTACGTTTCATCTTTAAAAACAGGCACCTTATCTGCTGAGGTTTACTGGGATGACGCTGACGCTGTTCAGTTAGTAATGGACGCGGCGGCTGCTGTCGATTTTGAGGTTTATCCTACGGGGACAGGAAGCGGCGAAAAGTATTACACTGGCGGTGGGATTGTAACTAGTAACGAAATCACAGCATCTTTCGATGGCATGGTTGAAGGCTCGTTCGAAGTACAAGTTTCCGGTGCAGTAACCGAAGCGTCAGTCTAGGGGTAGAAAATGGGATTAGCGAAGGAGCTACGCAACAGACGGACGATTTCCCCTAGGATGATAAGCGTTGACGCATGGGCTGACGAGAACGATCAGCCTTTCGTCATGTATTGCTTTCCGATTACGTGCTACGACATCAATGAGCTACAGAAAAAGCACCCTAAATTTCTGGAGAACACAACCATCGCTTCAATGGTTGACTTAATCATGATGAAAGCAGCGAGCGAAGATGGTGAAAAACTGTTTAAAGCTGCCGAGGATCGAATTGACCTCATGGGCGAGGAAACGTCAGTTATCTCTGGCATTGCTGAGCAAATGTTCGCCGAGATTCAGTCTGCGGAGGATGCCGAAAAAAACTAATGTCCGATCCGTTAAGGATGAACTTAATATCCTTAGCTGATCGGTTACACATGACCATCACGGAAGCGGAACAGATGTCGCTCACTGAGCTTAACGAATGGGTGTCTTACTTTAAGATTATGAAGGACAAAGATGGCTAAGCAAGATGTAAGCATAATCATAAAAGCGGTCGACAAAACCAAAGCAGGTTTTTCTGGCGTTACTAGCGGCTTGAAGAAGGTTTCTGGCGCTGTCTTTAATATGAAAAGCGCATTGGTTGGGGCTGTTGGTGCAGCAGGCTTCGGCGCTTTAATTAAATCCTCAATCAACGCGGGTGACGAGTTAGCAAAAACTGCTGATAAGTTAGGCGTTACCACTACCGCGCTTTCGGGACTTAGGCACGCAGCAGAATTGACAGGTGTATCCACTGGAACGATGGATATGGCTATGCAGCGGTTTACCCGTAGAGCCGCAGAAGCCGCAAAAGGCACTGGAGAAGCTAAAGGAGCGCTGCAAGAGCTTGGCATAAACGCCGAGGATCTAGTTAAACTTCCGCTAGACCAACAAATGTCCGTCGTTGCTGATTCTATGGCTGGAGTTGAGAGGCAGTCAGACAAGGTTAGGCTGGCTATGAAGCTCTTCGATTCTGAAGGCGTGGCGCTGGTCAACACTTTAGGCGGTGGCTCCGCTGCCCTAGAGAAAATGACGGCAGAAGCCGAACAGTTAGGGGTCACTTTAAGCAGAACTGATACAGCCCAGATGGAGGCGGCGAATGATTCCCTGACTCGTCTTAAAGCTGTTTTCACTGGGCTTACTAATCAACTGTCAGTAGCATTCGCGCCCATTATTACGTTTGTTTCTGACGGGTTTAGACAGGCGGCACTTGACTCTGCCGATTTTGGGAACATTGGGCAAAAAGTTGCTAACACTGTTGTAAAAGCGTTTGGATTCGTTCGCAACGTTGTGCATGGACTGCAAATCTTTTTCCTATCCGCAAAGGTTTCAGTCCTCGAATTTGCAAACAGCATTGGCAATAGGCTTGTCCCATTTCTGCAAACGTTCATTGATGTTTATAATAAAGTAGCAAGTGTCACCCCATTCTTGGACCCTATAAAAGAATCAGCCGAGCAGATAATGGGCAGTTTGCCTGACTCTATTGCGGCCGTAAATGCACAGCTAGAACTCCTAAAGCAACAGAACCCTGGCGAAGTATTAGTCGCAGACATCACAGAATTTATTGCGAAGAACAGAGAAGCAGCAGAGACAGTAGCCGAACTAAAAGACGGTATTGCTAAATTGCCAGCGGCTACTGTTACTGGTTTTCAGAAAATGGGCAATGCTCTGGATGATTTCCTAAATAAACTACCGACGCTTAAGGACAACCTCGACACGCTTACAAAAAGCACGTTTAAAGGTATGTCGGACGGCTTAATGAGTATCGTAAAAGGCACAGCTTCAGTTGCAGATGCTTTCAAGCAGATGGCCGCGCAGCTTATTATGCAAGCGGTACAGCTTTTCGTTATTGATAAGATCACAGGCGGTTTTCTGTCTTTCGTTAAGGGCTTAACCGGAAAGGCTATCGGTGGACCTGTGCAAGCTGGTCAACCTTATATGGTTGGAGAACGTGGGCCAGAAATGTTTGTACCTAATCAGACAGGCTCGATTGTCCCCAATAACAAGATGGGCGGCGGCGGTGGCATAACGATTGTCAACAATGTAGATGCTTCTGGCGGCGCTGGGTCAGACGTTGACCTAAAGATTAGGTCAGCAATGCAACAGACTTCGCAGCAGACCGTCGCTACAATTCAAGACCTGATGCGTAGGAGGCGCTTCGTATGACCACCTATAGCTTCAGCGCGCAAGTCGGATTAACCCCATCTAGCCAAACTTTCGAGCTAGTGCAGAATACCCGAGTATTTAGGTCAAGTTTAACTAACGCAGTTCAAACATCAGGCAGAAAAGGCGCATTTTGGAGAACCACAGCAACTTTTTCCAACCTGCAAGACGCAGACAAAGGAAGGGTCCAAGGTTTTTTAGCCAAATTAAACGGACAAGAGCATAGGCTAGAGTTTTCTGACTATGGTTATGACCGGCAAGGCACTGCGCCGTCTCTCAACAGCTTAGTCGTTAATGGTAATGACCAATTAGGCTCTACGCTTAACGCAGATGGAGCGACAGCAAACAAAACTGGATACCTAAAAGCTGGCGACTATATAGAAGTTAATAATGCACTGCACATTGTCACTTCTGATTGCAACTCTAACGGCAGCGGCCAAGTAGCAATACCGATAGCCCCGCCGCTAAGGTCAACCCCAACCAACAACGCGCCAATAGAATTTGTCGCACCAAAGTCTGTCATGATGCTAGTGTCTGAGCCTAAATGGACTACGCAGCCGGGGTTGATTGCATCCTTCACAATCGACGCAGTTGAAGACGTACTAGCATGAGCAGAGATCTAGCCACAGCAACAGCGGCGCAATATGCAGGGCTTCATGTCAACCCGATAATATTCGTTAAACTAGAGTTTGATACTGCTGCGCCAAATTCAACCGGCACGATTAGATTGCACAACGGGCTAGGAACTTATAACTGGGATGCAAACGACGGTGCAGGACTTAGAGCTTGGCAAGGTACTGGAGACCTAGGGCAGATTAGTGCTATTGAAGAAGGCGACGAAATCAGCCCATACAGCATTCAATTGACACTTAGTGGCATCGATACAAGCATTGCAGCAGAAGCCGCTAGAGAAACGTATTACCAGAGGCCAGTAACCTTATACATTGGGGCATTAAACGCCTCAGATCAGCTTGTAGCGACACCAGACGTTATTTGGACTGGGTTCATAGATACAATGGACGCTGTGCTTGGTGGGGGCAACGGCGATTCTATAAGACTGACCGCAGAGTCCGAGCTGGCGATGTTTGATAGGTCATCAAATTACTTGTATACAAATTCTCAGCAGCAGAATGACTCACCTGTTGGGCCAGACTCACAAAACCCACAGCCTGACACATTCTTTACTCATTTGCAGGAGATGGAAGATTTAACGCTTGACTGGGGTAAGCGCAAAGGTGGGTCGGGAAGTAGAGTCGACGTTGATTTAGATGAGGACAAAATCTACGACAAGATAAGCCCATTTTGATGCAAAATAATATTTTCGGAGTGTTAGCCAAGCTGGAGCGGAAGTGGATCAACAAGCATCAAAAACAACACCAGAAAATTCAAATAAAAAACAATATTATTCCAAACCGTTAGCCCTTCAAAAAGCACTAAACGACTGGGGTCGCAACGACTTCCAATATGGTTCAGTAGACTGCTGCCAGTTCACCGCATTTATTGTCTACAAAATCACCGGCAAAAACTACGCAGACGGGCTAGAATACGAAAGTGAACTAAGCGCGGACGCTTTGATTGCAAAATATGGGGATTTAGTAGGGGTTCTAACTCGCGCTATCGGAGAGCCTCCAAATAAGGCAAAATCAGATGGCGACCCTTGCGTGGTTGATGTCGATGGTATCGGTCAAGTAGCAGGGATAAAATACGGTAAAACGGTGATCTGTTTATTACAGAAAGGTTTTATTCGTTTACCAGATAATTTAATCATTGCAGGCTGGCACGTATGGCGCAAATAATCCCATTCCTCAAAGCGGTAGGCGCATTTGTCACGGCAGGAGCCGCAGCAGGAACAACTGCCGCTGTAATTGGTGCAACCGTAGTCATAAGCGCAACGGTTGCAGCATCTCGCGCTTTAAGACCCAAGATTAATTTTAGCGTCGACGATAATGATAGGACGCGACAGCAAACGGTTCGCTCTACCATTGAGCCTCGCAAGCTCGTTTACGGCGAAACAATGGTTAGTGGGCCTTTGACCTATGCAAAGGTTACGGGATCAAACAACGAAGATTTGCACCAAGTGGTAGCGTTAGCTGGCCATGAATTAAATGCAATTAAGACAGTATTTTTCGACGATAAATCGATAGATTTGACTCAAAGTTTGACCTACAACAGCACTTCCAAGGAGGTCATCAGCGGGTTTTTCGGCCCTCAAAAGAACGAAGACGGCACCAGCCAGAACATAGTCTACATCGACACAAGGCTAGGCGCTGCCAGCCAGACGGCTTTCGCCGCACTTAGGTCTAATTCAGAAACCAGCAGTGAATACTTGGCAACGCATAGGGGCGATAACGTAGCCTCTATTTATACGAGATGGCGTATTAACGAAGGCTCAGCAGAGGTATGGGACGAGGTTGGTAATGTCCAGAATATTAAGTGCGTCGTTCAAGGCAAAAAAGTCTACGATCCGCGTTTAGATGTTCATGCTGGCAATGATGCAGGCGACAACCCAACATCTTCAGCATACATTAAATATGACGACGACACGCTTTCAACAGGAACAGCACAAGGAAATTATGACCGAGGCGAACAGGGCAAAAATCCTGCCTTGCAACTTGCTGACTTCCTTCTCGACTCTGATTTTGGTTTAGGCATACCAGCAAGCAAAATCGACTGGGCTGCGGTAGTTACGGCGTCAGATCTTTGCGACCAATTAGTGCCAATTCCCAGCAGCGCAGTGCAAAAAAGGTTTGCAGGCTCTGGCGTTATCTTTGGGGCTGACAGCTATAGCGGCAGCATTGCAAAGATTCTGACTGCCATGAATGGAAGTCTGACGTACAGCCAAGGCAAGTACATCATGTCTGCTGGCAAATACGTTAGCCCAAGCGAAACGTTAACAGAGGATGATTTGGTTGGGCCTGTTCAGATTAAAACTGCAATCCCAAGGTCGGATCGAGTTAACACTATCAAGGGTTTGTTTATAGACCCAAGCGAAAATTACAAAATGATGGAGTTTGGCCCTGTAACAGTGGGGGCTAACGACTTTAACAATCAGGCTAAAGGCGCAGTTGCTAGAGATAACGGCGAGGTGTTGACTGAAGAGGTGAAGTTACCGTTTACCGATAACCGATATGCAGCGCAAAGACTTGCACTAATGCAGGTCGCACAGTCATATCATCAAACTATTGTGACTGTCCCCGTTAATCTTAAAGGTATGCGGATTGCAATTGGTGATCGCGTAAACCTTACGCTGAGCGATTTTAATGCAGTCGACAGCGGAAATTGGGCACCAAAGGTTTTCAAGTGTATCGGCTGGCGATTTGCAGAAGATGGGGAAGGAATAAACCTCACTTTAATTGAAGACGATAGCAACAATTACAACGACCCAGAAGCTAGTGACTATTCAACTATCACAGCCGCAGGCGTTATCAGTACGGCATTGCCGAATGTTCCTAGCCCGTCAGCCTTGACTCTTACGTCAGGCATAAACAGCATAGAACTAAACTGGACAAATCCTTCTAACATTGCCTCTTGGGAACAAATTTACATCTACCGAAACACCAGCGGCACACTGCCGACTGATAGTGACACACCTATCGCCAGGCTGAGAGCAAGCAGTTATATAGATCAACGTGCCGCAGACGGAACTGAATATTATTACTGGATTCAGGCTGTAAGGTATCCGCAAGGGGCAACGCCAAGCAGCGGCAGTGCGAATAAAGCAAAGTCGCCAATGGTGGCGGCTGGCACGCCTTCAAGTGGGAAAATCGCAGCGACTAAGATTGGCGTTGGGGTCATGGGCACGGATAGCGTTGGCACGACGCAAGTCATTGCCGGAAACATTGGATCTAATGAGATAGCGGCCACCATACAATCTACTAATTACAGTGTACAAAATGAAACTGGTTGGCAGATTAACAAATCTGGCACGGCATTTTTTCAACAAGCTGAGATTAAGGGAAACATAACCGCAACATCTGGAACCTTTACCGGAACTGTAAACGCATCCGCTGGAGACTTCACGGGTGACGTTAGCACTGATTCTAAGTTTATTGCTGGATTAGGAAACGCAACAACGGTTATTGACGGCAATGATTCTGCTGAATACAGGATATTTTCTGGCGCCGCAGAATCACAATCTGAAAAAGCGCCGTTTAAAGTAAGACCTGACGGGTCTGTTTTTGCTAAAAATATCACCGTTTATGATGCGTCAGGAAACATCCTTTTAGATCAATCAGGACTCGGTGCTGCTGCGCTTGCTGGCATTTCTTTAACCAGCGGATCAGCAGTAGACAAAGTTAGTGGGGTTTTGGCTGGCGATAGCGGTGAAACGACATTAACTTTAGATCAAACAGCTACGGTCACGCTGACTTCAAAAGTTGCTATATACGATAATTCAGCAGCGAGTTTATATTTTTATGGGGCCGGTGCAAGCGAGTCTGCTGCTTTGGCGAACTTAACCGCAGCCACATTGAATGTAATTTATAGCTTGAAGACTGATAGTGGATCTTATAGTGCCGCTGCAACTAAACCAATTACATTTACAAGCACCGACTCTACGCCAAGCAGCACTGAAATTTATATAACAGCAAATCTTATATCTGGACAATATGAAACATTTCTGATGGATGCAGGCGGCGCATTGCAGTACATCGCAAATACCTCAACATACGGCGCAACAGCCTATGTTGTTACTAGCCACACCTTTACTAATTTACCAGCAGGCGTTCACAAATTTAAACTATCAACCAGCGTAAACGGAGGGTCGCCAACGGCTGCTGGTCTGGCTGCCTCTGATAGACTTTATGAGCTGGCGTCCGCTGATATTAACTTCGTAGAAAGTGCTGTAAATGTTTTTGCGAACGGCACAGCATCAGTGCCGAGTGGTATAAACGTCAAGGAATATGGCGCTACTGGCGACGGATCGACGGATGACACTAGCGCAATCAACTCAGCTATTTCTTCGCTAACCACTGGCGGTACTTTGATATTTCCTAAAGGCACTTACAAGATCAGCAGCGCGGTGGCGTTTGACGGAAAAGAAGCAACCGTCCAAGCCTATGGCGCAACTTTCACGCTGGTGGGAAATAATGCTGGGTTTCATGTAAAAGGCACAATCAATAATTTCAATGTTTTCGGCGGCACCATTAACGGCGATAACGATGCTACTCGCTCAGATGCGAGCACAGCGCAAATTGGTTGGTTGATTGGAGATGCCGTTGGCGCAACAATTAACAACGTCACGATTAGGGACGTTAAAGTGAATCAAGCTAACGTAGGATTCAAAGCAAGCTATGGTGGCGGCAGCAGCCCGACTGTTGCGTTTAACGTCCGGTTTATCAATTGCCAAGCAATCGACTCAGCAGGAACAACGGGCGGCGTAGGGTATGGGTTCCAGTTTGCACAGGTAAGCGGCGGGATGATGGACAATTGTTTGGCGGCCGATTGCACCAGACATGGAATTTATTTAAGCGAAGGTGCCGACTATACGATCTCAAATTGTTATGTCAAAGATGGCGGTATTGGCAGCGGCGTTGTGAGGGGCGCGGTCGCTATTGCGAGATCAAATAACGTCACTGTTACAGGGTGTTCTATTGATAACGCAAACGATGTTGGAATGGTCATAGATGACGATGATCAAGGATTAAGCCCTGACAATTATTCAAAAAACATAACCATTTCGGGATGTACGTTTAAAGCAAATGTATTGGGTGGAATTTGGGTTGGCGAAAACTTAGCGTCTCCAAATACGCCGACTGGACTTGTTGAAAATCTAATAATCAACGCTTGCACTTTTCACTCTTATCCGTCGACAACTTCCAGCGAAATTAGAATTAACAGCGGTAAAAACATCATTCTCAGCAATTCTGTGTTAGACGCTACCAACGCTGGATCAACTCATACGATTGTCGCTTTGATCAATACTGGCGGATCTGCATACACCGATAATGTTTCGCTTATAGGCAATCAATTTGTCGGAGTTAAAAACAGAGCCGTCGAACTTGCTGTTGGTTTAGCGACCAATAACGTCGATCTTAGGTTCAGCCAAAACAGCGGCATAAGTTATCTTTGGACTGATGGCGCGCCAAACGCAACAAACGATGCAGTTTATACCGATGACCTTGGCGTAATACCTATCAGCGGAGCAACTCCAAAGATAGGCGCAGGCAATAGGTTTTTACTCAGCCAAACAGGATCAACAAGCGTCACCAATTTTTTAGGTGGCCGCGAAGGAAAAAGGATTTCTGTGCAGTTTGCTGATGGCAATTCAACCCTGACAACTGCGACGGTTCTCAGTGGGAACCAAGCATACGCCGCATCTAACAACGATCAGATAACTTTGGAATATCGGGACACAGGATGGCGTGAAATCACCCGCCAATCTCAGACCGGATTAGATGTCAACGTCATTTATGGCGGAACTTACTAGAAGGATTTAGCAGATGGCGACCACTCTTGTCACAAAAAACGGTTCAGGCGCACCAGCATCATCTGACTTGATCTCTGGTGAACTTGCCGTTGATCTCACAAACAAAAGACTTTATAGCGAAAACGGCAGTGGCGCAGTCATTGAGATTGGCACAAATCCCAGCACCAATGTCACGTTCGGAGATAGCGTGACAGCGGTGTTTGGTGCTGACGCGGATGCGACAATTTTCTCAGATGGAACAAGCGGCTATCTAAGAAACTTTTCCCTGCAAAACAGAGCAGGCAATAAAGACGTTTTAACTTTTGTCGATGGCGGTGCTACTAAAATTTGGTACGACAATACTTTGAAGCTGGAAACCACCGCCACAGGCATAGACGTTAATGGCGTTATCACCACAGACGGCATGACTACTTCTGCTGACATTGCGTTTGGCGACAACGACAAGGCCATCTTCGGCGCTGGCAGCGACCTGAGAATTTTCCATAATGCTGGCACCTCTTTTATAACCGAAAGTGGTTCAGGCAACTTTAAGATTGGCGGCGAAAACCTATACCTTCAAAATACTGCCCACAATGAAAATTATTTAGCTGCAATAGCCAACCAAGGGGTCACACTTTATTACAATAACGCTGAAAAACTAGCCACCACAGCCTCTGGCATTCAGATCACAGGAGGCATATCAAACACCTCTGGCGACCTAACAATAGACGTTGCAGGAGTTATAGTTTTAGATGCTGATATCGCAGGAGT
>Ga0222715_10002530_pt1 | contig 16655 bp, 24 predicted proteins | sample C33_9DmetaG_FD_165056 | JGI IMG/M metagenome (GOLD analysis project Ga0222715, IMG submission 165056) | Estuarine water microbial communities from San Francisco Bay, California, United States - C33_9D | ecosystem: Environmental > Aquatic > Marine > Unclassified | place: USA: California... | reverse complement strand
ATTAATAAAATGTGGCCAGAGTTTATTTGCGGCCGTCACCATCAAATATTTGCAAAAAAACTAGAGGACGTAGCAACGGGTAAGTGCAAACGCTTGATCGTTAACATGCCGCCTCGTCATACCAAATCCGAATTTGCGTCAACCTATTTTCCGTCTTGGATAATGGGTCTCAATCCTAAAATGAAAATAATGCAGACGACGCATACCGGCGAACTTGCGGTTAGGTTTGGTAGAAAGGTTAGAAACTTGATGGATCAAAAAGAATACAAACAAGTATTTCCTGAAGTTCAATTACAAGCCGATAACAAATCAGCAGGTCGTTGGGAGACGAATAAAGGGGGCGAATATTTTGCAGCTGGTGTAGGTGGAGCGGTTACTGGACGTGGTGCGGATTTATTGATAATTGACGATCCTCATTCTGAACAAGATGCGCTTTCGCCAACAGCGTTAGAAAGTGCTTGGGATTGGTACACTTCTGGTCCTAGGCAGCGTTTGCAACCGAAAGGAGCTATCGTAATTGTTATGACACGTTGGTCAGCTATTGATCTAACTGCCAAACTTTTAGAAGCGCAAAAAGAACCGTTGGCTGATCAATGGGAAGTAATAGAGTTTCCAGCCATATTACCTAAATCCGATGAGCCTCTTTGGCCTGAATTTTGGTCAAAAGATGAATTATTAAAAGTTAAAGCATCTTTGCCTGGAATGAAATGGAATGCACAATGGATGCAACAACCAACTGCTGAAGAAGGCTCAATTATTAAACGAGATTGGTGGCAAAGATGGGAACATGATACGTTACCAAAAGTTAGTTATATTATGCAAAGTTACGATACTGCATTTTCTAAAAGAGAAACAGCTGACTATTCGGCAATATCTACTTGGGGAGTTTTTAAACCATCTGAAGATGCTCCAGAATCTATTATTTTATTAGATTGTCAAAAAGGTAGATGGGACTTTCCAGAATTAAAAGAAATAGCGATGCGTGAATATCGTTATTGGGATACTGATATGGTATTGATTGAGGCAAAAGCTTCAGGAACTCCTTTGACGCAAGAACTAAGACGAATGGGTATTCCTGTTGTAAACTACTCACCTACGCGTGGACATGATAAAACAACACGTATGCACTCGGTCGCACCTATTTTTGAATCTGGTATGGTTTGGGCACCCAAAATGATGTTTGCAGAAGATATGATTGAAGAATGCGCTGCATTTCCATTTGGAGCTAACGACGATTTATGTGATACTATGACTCAAGCGCTGATGCGATTCCGTGAAGGCGGCTTTGTTTATCTAGACAGCGACTACGAAGACGAGGAAAGAGAACCAAGAAGAAGGGTTTATTACTAATGGCAATTGAAAGACAAGTACCAGATCCAGCTCAAAATGTTGAGCCAGTTCAAGATTTAACAACTACTCAATCTACTGAAGATATTGATGATCAAATTATTGATATTTTAGAAGGATTGGGAGAAGAAGGTATTCAATATCAAGAAGACGGTTCCGTTATTTTAGGTGAACCAGAAGTGGACATGCCTTCGCTAGGTTTTGGGGAAAACTTAGCAGAGGTTGTTTCGGAAGAAGAATTAGACAAAATTTATGTAGAGTTAACGGCCGCGATCGAAAACGATAAGTCTGCTCGCGAAGATTGGGAAAAAACTTATACCGATGGATTGAAATATTTAGGTATGAAGTTTGACGATGAAAGATCAGAGCCATTTCAAGGAGCAAGCGGAGTTATCCATCCTTTGCTTGCAGAATCCGTTACTCAGTTTCAAGCGCAAGCTTACAAAGAATTATTGCCTCCTCAAGGACCAGTTAAAACTCAAGTTATTGGTGAATATAATTCGCAAGTAGAGGAACAAGCTCAACGCGTTAAAGAATTTATGAACTATCAAATAGTTCATGTAATGGAAGAATACGACGAAGAATTAGATCAAATGCTTTTCTATCTGCCTTTAGCAGGCTCTGCATTTAAGAAAGTGTATTACGATGAGAATATGCAACGAGCTGTTTCTAAGTTTGTTCCACCTGAAGATTTAATTGTTCCTTACTATACAACCGATTTAGAATCTTGCCCTAGAATCACGCATCTAATTAAGATGCCTGAGAATGATGTTAAAAAATTACAAGCAATTGGTTTTTATCGTAACGTTAAAGTAAGTGGCGTTGATATGCCAAACCAAGATTCAGGTTTAAAAACTGAAATAGAAGATTTAGAAGGAATGAGACCATCTTACGATACTGGTGAAGTATGTAACTTATACGAAGTTCATTGCAATTTAGATTTAGAAGGTTTTGAAGACAAAGATGAAAATGGTGAATTTACCGAAGTTAAATTGCCTTATATCGTAACGATAGATGCTAACAGCGAAAATGTTTTAGCTATTAGAAGAAACTTTGTCGAAGACGATCCAATGAAAGAAAAGATCGAATACTTTGTTCATTTTAAATTTTTACCTGGACTAGGTTTTTATGGATTTGGTTTAACTCATATGATTGGAGGTTTGTCTAAAGCCTCAACTTCAATTATCAGACAATTAATTGATGCTGGTACTTTATCTAATTTACCGGCTGGTTTTAAAACTAGAGGTATTAGAATTAGAGATGAAGATTCTCCAATTCAGCCAGGTGAATTTAGAGATGTGGATGCTCCAGCAGGTTCTTTAAGAGATGCTATTCAACCTTTACCATTCAAAGAACCAAGTGGAACTTTATTACAACTATTAGGGATATTGGTTCAAAACGGACAAAGATTTGCATCTATTGCTGAAATAAATGTTGGCGAAGGAAATTCGCAAGCTCCTGTAGGAACAACTTTAGCTTTATTAGAAAGATCTACCAAGGTATTGTCTGCTATTCATAAACGCCTTCATTCTGCTCAGAAAAAAGAATTTAATTTATTAGCAAAAATAGTTGCCGATAGTCTTCCTCCAGTTTATCCATATGCGGTATCAGGCGGCCAGATGGAAATTAAACAAGCTGACTTTGACGACAGAGTAGATGTATTTCCAGTTTCTAATCCTGATATTTTCTCAACGAGCCAAAGAATAGTAATGGCTCAAGAGATGATGCAGTTAGTTCAGTCTAATCCTCAAGTACATGGTCCTAATGGCGTGTACGAAGCATACCGAAGAATGTATGCAGCTTTAGGTGTAGACAATATAGATGCGCTATTAATTCCACCACCCGATACACAACCAAAACCTACAGAAGCTGGTTTTGAAAATTCAGGTTTATTATCAGGTGGACCAGCTCAAGCATTTATGCAACAAAACCATGATGCCCATATCGCAACGCACGTTAATTTACTTAACATGCCTCCGGTACAAATGAATGCGCAAGTGCAAGCTAATATACATGCACATATCATGCAGCATTTACAAATGAAAGCTGATTTAATTGCGCAACAACAAATGCCTCCAGAAGCTTTACAACAATATCAACAATTACAACAACAAGCTCAGCAAATGTCTCCAGTTGAGGCAGCTCCTTTATTGCAGCAAGCAAACGATTTATTGGCTCAATTCAGCTCTCCAATAATGACTGAATTAATGACTCAATTTGCTCAACAAGTTGCAACACCTCCTCAAGAAGATCCGCTGGTTGAAATTAGAAAACAAGAACTTGCGCTCAAAGGTCAAGAATTGCAACAAGACAGAGATCAATTTGAAATAAAAGAAAGATTAAGAATGGAAGAAAAGATGAGACAAGATCAGATTGATAGAGAAAGAATTGACGTTCAACGCAATATTGCTAGAATGAAGGACGATACTGCTCAAGATAGACTTGATCAACAAAAGGAATTAAAATTAATAGACTTAGGATTAAGTCAATTTAGGTAACAAATGATTAAAAGAACTGAAATAAAAAATTTAGAAACTCCTAAAATATTAAAAAAACAACCTTACTCAAATAAGGGTAGCGTTGCTTTTAACGATATGAAAAACGTCAACGCTGACGCTTCATCTAAGCCAGGTATGGGCAAAGGTAAAGCAAGAGGTATGGGCGAAGCAGAATTTGGCGGAAAATTCTCAGGTATATACTAAGAATAAATGTCAACAATTTGGTTGGCCGACAATTTAAAGAAACGGCTAAAGGAGAAGAAAGAAGATATTAACGCCCAGTTATTAAATGGGGTTAAGTCTTTTGAGGATTATCAATTTTTACGTGGTCGCTACAATTCTCTCGACGACGTAGAATCAGAGTTAAGAGAATTGCTAAAAAGGATAGTAGAAGATGACGGAGAAGAGAGTACTGGTACCTGACCATATTGCTGCTGAAGTAGAACTAGAAGCTGCAAAAGCTAATCAGGCAAAAAAAGTTGAGGAAAGCAAATCAGAAGTAGATTCTGCTTTTGTTAGTCCCGACGAAAGAGTATTAGACCCAACCCTGATGTCTAAATCTTTGATCGAACGTATGCCAAGTCCTAGCGGCTGGCGTATGTTGATACTTCCGTATCGCGGTCGAGGAGTCTCCAAAGGTGGAATCACGCTTGTAAAAGATACTGTTGACAGAGAGGCTTTAGCTTCTGTTGTTGCGTATGTGGTCAAGATGGGACCGCTTTGTTATAAAGACAAAGATAAATTTGGAGACACACCCTGGTGTCAAGAAAGAAGCTGGGTGCTAATAGGACGGTATGCAGGAGCTCGCTTTAAATTAGGCGATGATGCTGAATGCCGAATAATAAACGACGACGAAGTAATCGCGACGATCGCAGATCCGGACGATATCGTTACGCTATAACGTGAGGAAATCATGCAAGAAGAAGCAACAAATCAAATAGAAGAAAGACTAGAAGACGAAGGCGAACTTGTTGAATTAGATGTTACAGAATCTGATGATTCTGATGCTAATGAAGCAGTCGAAGATGTTTCTGCCGAAGAAGGGCAGAAAGCTAGTAAAGAAGACGAATTAGAGGATTACTCTAAAAGCGTTCAAAAGCGTATTGCTACGCTTACTAAAAAAATGCGAGAGCAAGAAAGAGCTGCGCAATCAGCATACGAATATGCCAAAAACTTACAAGTTGAAAATGATAGACTGAAAAGTAGTACATCTCAGCTAAATAAAAGTTATTTTGGTGAAGCTGAAAGTAGGCTTAAATCTCAAAGAGCTCAAGCAAATGCAGTTTTAAAACAAGCTTATCAAGATCAAGATTGGGATAAGGTAACGAAAGCCCAAGAAATTTTAGATAAGATTACTGTTGAAGAAAGTAAATTGGTAAATAATAGAATGAAGTCTGAACAGCCTGAACCTATTTACCAAAATTACAATCCTCAACAGTTTCAACAATTTCAGCAGCCGCAAGCTGCGCCTGAGCCAGACCCTGCTGCTCAAGACTGGGCAGAAAAAAATGCTTGGTTTGGTGAAGACGAAACTATGACTTTAGCTGCTTTTAACATTCATCGTAAATTAATTGAAGAAGAAGGATTTGATCCTAGCGATTCAATGTATTATGATGAGATAGATAAACGTATCAGAGCTGAATTTCCTCATAAGTTTAGTGGGGAAAAGACCAAAAGCAGGATGCAACAAACCGTTGCTCCAGCTGTTAGATCTGATGGCTCTGGACGCAAACGACAAGTTAGACTTACCAAAAGCGAAGTTGAAATGGCACGTCGTTTGAATGTTCCAGTTCAAGAATATGCTAAATATATTAAAAGGTAAGGACTATGACAGATAAAATAAAAACAGATAACAGAACACCACGTTCTGCAGATACTCGAGCTAGTACAAGCGCTCGCAAACCTTGGCGTCCCCCATCTATGTTGGAGACACCACCAGCACCTGAAGGATATACCTACAGGTGGATAAGAGCCGAAATTGTCGGTCAGGAAGATAAAAAGAATGTTATGTCAAGATTACGTGAAGGCTTTGAGCTAGTACGTAAAGAAGAGATAGGAGACTTTGAACTTCCAACGATGGACGATGGAAGGCACGCTGGTGTTGTAGCCGTGGGTGGTTTGCTTTTGGCTAAGATTCCCAATGAAACACGTGACGAAAGGAACGCCTACTTTTCAGGTCGTGCGCAATCCCAACAGGATGCAATTGATAATGATTTGATGAAGGAATCTGATCCATCTTCTCCGATATTAAAACCTCAGAGAAGCTCAAGCGTTACTTTTGGTGGTGGAAAGAGAAATTAATCTTTTCACTTTTAGAAACTTTTTAGATAAAAGGTAATATTATGGCTAACAAAGATGCACCTTTCGGTCTAAAACCAGTTGGCGAATTAGGTTCGGGTTATAATTCTGCAGGAACTACCGAATACAAAATTGCTTCTGGCGCGTCCGGAAATATCTTTTCAGGCGACCTAGTTAAGATGGCTAATACAGGTACTATTTTAGTAGCTGCTGCTGGCGATCAAGCTCTAGGCGTTTTTAGGGGATGTCAATATACCAACTCAAGCGGTGAGGTGATTTTTTCAGCTTACTGGCCAAGTGGTACTGTGACATCAGATGCAGTGGCTTTCGTAGTTGACGATCCAAATGCCTTGTTTGAAGTTCAAAGTGCAGCGACTGGTTCAGTTGTTCAAACCGTAGTAGGTAACAACGCTGACATCGTTTACACTTCTGGCTCAACCAAGACTGGAATCTCTGCTGTAGAGATTTCTGGAACAACTGCAGCGACTTCAGCACAATTAAGAATTGTTGGTTTCTCAGGTGATCCTGACAACAATACTTTAGGTACTGGATCTCAGTCTGCAAATGTCAACATGATTGTCAAAATTAACGAGCACTTCTATGCTCAAACAGTAGGAGTCTAATCATGGCAATTAATCGTTCACAATTAGCAAAAGAGCTCGAGCCTGGTTTGAATGCCTTGTTTGGCATGGAGTACGCTAGGTACGACTCAGAACACGAAGAAATCTTTGAAACTGAATCTTCAGACAGAGCTTTTGAAGAAGAGGTATTGATCGTTGGATTTGGTAACGCTCAAGTAAAAGCTGAAGGAGCTGGTGTTTCATTTGATAACGCCACCGAAGGCTATACTTCACGTTACAGCCACGAAACTGTAGCTCTTGCTTTTGCTCTAACAGAAGAAGCAATTGAAGATAATCTTTACGATAGACTTGGTGCTAGATATACAAAAGCTCTAGCTAGATCTATGGCAAATACTAAGCAAATTAAAGCTGCTTCAGTATTAAATAACGCTTTCAGCAGCAGTTATACTGGTGGTGATGGTGTTGCTCTTGTTTCTAATGCTCACCCACTCGGTGGCGGCGGAACATCAAGCAACAGACCTTCAACTTACACCGACCTTAATGAGACTTCATTAGAAGACGCTCTTATTTCTATCTCAACTTTAACTGATGACAGAAATCTAGCGATTGCTCTACAAGGTAGCAAGTTGATTGTTCCACCACAATTACAATTTATTGCTGATAGATTGTTAATGACTCCAGGAAGAGTTGGCACAGCTGACAATGACATCAACGCTATGAAAAATATGGGAATGTTGCCACAAGGCTACGTTGTAAACCATTATTTGACAGATAGCGATGCTTGGTTTGTCAAAACCGACTGTCCAGATGGATTCAAGCACTTCCAAAGAAGCCCAATGCAAACTGCATTAGAAGGTGATTTCGATACTGGTAACATGCGTTACAAAGCTAGAGAAAGATACTCCTTCGGGTGGTCAAACTGGAGATGTGTATTTGCATCTCAAGGTGCTTAATACCGATTTTTCGGGGTGGGTTGTTTAACCTACTGAAAGGGAGCTTCGGCTCCCTTTCTTTTTTAAGTAAAAAAATAAAAGTTACAAAAAGCTACCTTTAAATTGATTCTTATTGTAGAATCAAGGTAAACCAAATAAATATATTATATGAATACTGGTTTACATTCGAGTTTGTCTCTAGCAAACTCTCCCTGTACAGGACGTTGTACAACGTCTATGGCTCCCTTTGACGAAATTTGCCAAGGATGTGGTAGAAATATAGAAGAAATACGCGATTGGGAAAGTTATTCTGAATTTGAAAAAAAAGGGATAAATGTAAAAAATTGGCTAAAAGGCTATGATATAAGACAAAAATTAGAGGCAAATATAAAAGTGAAAGATTTAAGCAAAATAGATGATATCAAAGGTAGACTTACTACTATTCAAGCTCTTATTGAAATGGTAGGCAAAGATATGATAGATGAATTTGGCAAAGATCCTTCTATTAAAGAATCTTATCAAGCTTTGTTTAATTCTAGAGAATCCATTCTCAAATCTAAAGAAAACTTCCCTCAAGACTAATAAAAGACTATACTTAGGTAAACCGAGATAATCGGCTATACCAACTGGCTCGGCAGATAACTCCAAAGATGGTATGGCTATTTTAGGAGACCATATATGGCAACAAATACATTTCAAGGAATCGTAAGATCCTATGGCGGTGCTGATAAAGGCGATGGAGTTACTCCAGGCGTTGTTACTTTGTCAGAAACCATTTCTTTTAGCCCAACAGCTACAGGTGCTACCAACGTAAGAATTGGAACATCTTCTTCAGCAGGAGAGCTCTTTACTCTTCCAGCCGGAGCAGTTCCTATTTCATTCTTATCTTTAGGCGGTGCAGCCGGAGGTACTTCTCCAACTGTAGATATCGGTTCATCTGCTGATCCTGATGGATTCTTCAATGAAGTTGATGCTGATACTAAAGGTACTTTAAAAGGTGCTGATGGTGCGTTGGTAGTAGGAACTGGTATTTCTGCGCAAACAACTGTAACAGCTAACGTTGGAGCTTCAGCAGCTACTAGCGGAACCGTAACAGGTATCTTTACTTATACTGTTTACAACAACGGCGCTGAGTCAGTTTAACGGGAGTAAATAATGGCAGGTAGAATTGTAGGATCTGATGTCAAAACAGCTACGACTGCTACTGGTGCAACTGGTGGAGCTTCTTTAGTATCTGGTAGATCTAGATTAAGAGGTTACATTATTGCAGGTGGAGCTTCTGATGGAACCGTTACTTTTAGAAACGGAACTGTTACAGGCTCAACTTTATTAATTGCTCCTTGCAACGCTAACGATACTGAAACTTTAAACATCCCGGATTCAGGTGTTTTGTTTGAAGACGGTATTCACGTTGTATTAAGTAATATAGACAGAGTAACTGTTTTTCATTCATAAATTATGGCTCAGGAAGTATCATCAATTACCAGGGTTGGTACTTCCGAGCCTTTTGAACTACAAGTAGCAAGGGAACAAATAAGCTTTCACGAAAGCGTACACAAGTTTGGCTTTAATTCTTCTGTCGACACCACTTTAACAACTGTATGGCTTCAAGGTGGTTTATATTCATATTTAGGTTCAGCTTCAACTCTTTACATATCTAGCTCTTCTGCTAATGATACAGCGTTAGGTACTGGTGCAAGAACTGTAACCGTTAGTGGGCTAGACAATAATTTTGATGTAAAAGTAGAAACTGTAAGTTTAGATGGTCAAACAGGCGTTGAACTAAATGGAAGCACTTGGTTTAGAGTTAATAGAATTGTGGTAAATACTGCTGGTAGTGGCGGTGGTAATGCTGGTGTTTTATATGTAGGAACAGAAGCAACACCCTCAGGTGGAGTGCCTACTAACAAATACGCTACAGTAGGTATAGGTGACAATCAAACCTTAATGATGACCTATACTATACCTAGAGGATATACTGGCTATGTTACTCAAAAGGATGTATCAGCATCTTCTTCAGCAGGTAAGTTCGCAATTTTAAGTTTAGTAGCTAGACCTTTTGGCGGTGTTTTTAATGTAAAAGACAGGGTTTTATCAAGTTCAGGTTATAGTACGATTGAATATCCTTACCCTATAAAATTTACTGAAAAAACAGATATAGAAGTTAGGGCTCAAGCAGACTCAGCAGGAGGAACGGTCACCGTTTCTGCTGCTTTAGATATATTATTAATACAAAATAGACCTTATCCTGAGTAATGGCTGAAAGAAAAAGAGCAAAACCAATACGAAGAACAACAACAGGTAAGGGTGCTAACTATAGACCTACCAAGTCTGGTGCTGGTATGACTAAAAAAGGTGTAGCAGCATATAGAAGAAAAAATCCAGGCTCTAAATTACAGACTGCTGTAACAGAAAAAAATCCAACTGGTAAAAGAGCTGCTAGAAGAAAGTCTTATTGCGCAAGATCCGAAGGTCAATTAAAAAGAAGTTCAGCTAAAACTAGAAACGATCCAAACTCAAGAATACGTCAAGCAAGACGTAGATGGAGATGTAGATAATGGCTGGCAAAAAAGATGCTTGTTACAATAAAGTAAAATCAAGATACAAAGTTTGGCCATCTGCATATGCAAGTGGAGCTTTATCTAAATGTAGAAAAGTTGGCGCCAAGAACTGGGGAAATAAAGTTAAAAAAGCAATTGGAGGCGAAGTAACTTTTGTTGAACCAAAAGGTTTTAATAACATGCTTCCAGAAAAACGAAAAAAAACAAAACTAAGCTAATGGGTAAAAACGTAAAACATTATTTAAGAGACGGTACAACTTGGAGCGGTAATTACCATAAAATGCCTGACGGTCATCTCCATACCAATAAAACACATACCAAATCAAGCCAAAAATTATTTCATTACGGCGATTTATCTGAAAAAGCTAAAAAGAAAGCACGTAAAAGAAATGGCTGAAAATAGTTTAAGAACTTGGTTTTCTCAAAATAAAGGCAAAGGCTGGGTAGATTGTAAAACTGGTAAACCTTGCGGCCGTCAAGAAGGTGAAAAACGTAAAGGATATCCAGCTTGTAGGCCAACGATGGCTCAATGTACGTCTGCCGCTAAAAAGAAAACAAGCTCAAAGCGAATTAGCTGGAAAGATGGTAGAATGAAAAAAGCCGGCGGCGGACCTGCAGAATCTAGAATTGCTAGAGGATGTGGTAAAGTTATGAATAATAGGCGAAAATTAACTAAATTTTATTAGGAGCAAACATGCCTTTAAAACCAGGTAGTTCTCAAAAAACAATTTCTAGTAATATTAGAAAATTAAAAGCAGAGGGTAAACCTCAAGACCAAGCTGTAGCTATTGCTTTAAGTTCAGCTGGAAAATCAAAAAAAGCAACAGGTGGCGAAATGAAAAAATACAAATATGGCAAAGAAGTCAAAAAAATGAAAGGCGGCGGAATGATGTACAGAAAAGGCGGCGAAGTATGTACAGGCGCAGCTAATCGAAGAAGGAAGAGACAAGAAGGTAAATACTAAAAATGGCAACTTCAGGTTCAACAGATTTTGAGCCAAATGTTGCTGAGTTTATAGAAGAAGCATTTGAAAGATGCGGTCTTGAGCTCAGAACTGGCTACGATTTAAAAACAGCAAGAAGATCAATTAATTTGATGCTTGCTGAATGGGCTAATCGTGGCTTAAATCAATGGACTGTAGAGCAAGCTACTCAAACTGTTACTCAAGGAACTTCTAGTTATTCTTTAGGAACAAACGTTATTGATGTATTAGATGTTGTTTGCAGAAGAACTGTAAGCGGCACTCAAACCGATATATCTATGGATAGATTAAGCAGAAGCGAATATTTAAATATTCCAAATAAAACAACTCAAGCAAGACCATCTCAGTTTTTTATAGATAAAAGTATTAATCCTTCATTAAAAGTATGGCCCACGCCAGAAAATTCTACCGATGTTTTAGTATTTAATAAATTAGTAAGAATGGACGACGCTGATTCAGCTACAAATACTATGGACATGCCTTTTCGTTTTTATCCTTGTTTTGTTGCAGGTTTGGCATATTACATTTCTATAAAAAGAGCTCCGGATAGAGCCGGGTTGCTTAAACAAATGTATGAAGAAGAGTTTGAAAGAGCTATGTCTCAAGATGAAGATAGAGCCTCTTTTAGAATTAGACCATTCAGTAGTCTGAGGTAATATGGCTTACGCAGTTGGAAAATTCGCATTAGCCCTTTGCGATCGTTGTGGATTTCGTTATAAATTATTAGATTTACAAAAAGAATGGAATGGTTTAAAGGTTTGTAGAGAATGCTATGAACCAAAACATCCTCAATTAGAACCACATACAGCTCCAGCTGATCCTCAAGCTCTTTATAATCCAAGACCTGATACTGACAAAGAAGTTGGAGAAGGATATGTTATTAGTAATAATGATAATATTATTAGCAGTCCTATACCAGGTTATGAGATGACAGGAAGTTTAGGTACAGTTACAATTACTACAACATGACTTTAGCAGAATTAAAAACACTTATTCAAAACTATACTGAAAACAATGAAACAACTTTTGTTGCTACGTTAGATGATTTTATTGTTAATGCTGAAGAAAGATTATTTGATTTGATTCAATTTGATTATTTTAGAAAAAATGTAACAGGTAATTTAACAACTGGAAATACCTATTTAACTGCTCCATCCGATTTTCAACTAAGCTTTTCTTTGGCTGTTATTGATGGTAGTGGTGATTACCATTATTTAGACAAGAAACATACCAGTTTTATGCGTGAATACAACGTAGATCCTACAGATGCAACGCTTAGAGGTTTACCTTTGTATTATGCAGATTTTGACAAAGAACTCTCCACAGGAAACGACAATGGCTCTACATTAATTGTAGCTCCAGTTCCTGATGCAGACTATAACGTAGAGTTGCATTATCTTTACAAGCCTGTTTCTTTAACCAGTCAGACAACAGGAACTTGGTTAAGTGAAAATGCTAGAAACGCATTACTTTACGGATCATTAGTAGAAGCTTATACTTTTATGAAAGGCGAACAAGACTTGATGGCTTTGTATGAAGGCAGATTTAATCAAGAAGTAGCCAGATTGAAAAACCTAGCTGAAGCAAGAGGTCGAAGAGACGAATACAGATATGACTCTTTAAGAGCTGAAATCAGCTAAAAACAGGAGAAGATATGAAACCCATTAAAAAGCTGGAAGGCAAAACTATAGCTATTGTCGGTATGGGCAAAAGCTGGTTTGATTATAATTTAGCAAAATCTCACGGCTCACACTTTGATGAAGTTTGGGCTATTAACGCAGTAGCATCTGTTATTTACCACGATAGAGTATTTATGATGGATCCTCCATCTAGATTTTTAGATACCGATGATGCTGGCGGCCAAACCGATAGTATGGCTAAACTTTTAACCGAACATCAAGGACCAATCTATACATGCGAACTAGACGATAGATGTCCTGGCTTAGTTGAATATCCAATAGACGAAGTATTGGCTGGATGTGGATGTCACTATCTTAACAATACCGTTTCATACGCTGTTGCTTTTGCACTTTGGAATAAAGTTGGAAGAATAAAATTATTTGGTGTAGATTTTGGGTATAAAGGTAATTTATATTTTGCAGAATCAGGCAGAGCATCTGTAGAGTTTTGGTTAAGCAAAGCTATGTTTGCTGGCATACAAGTTGAAGTAGCATCTACTAGTTTCTTGTTGGATACTGCTATACCTCCTGAAGAAAAATTATACGGCTACCATCGTCTAGCAGATCCTTTGGTAGTTATTCAAGATGAAAAAGGCGTGTTGATTGCAAAGAAAAAAAGCCAAGTCCAGCAATACAAAGAAGTTCCAGAAGAAGGTGTATTGCTTGATAGATACGATAGTCACTTAGAAAAAAATAAAAAAAACAAAGTAGGAGAACCTAACAAATGGTAATGAGTTATAAGGCTGGACCAGAGCTTGGGACAATTGAAGTACATACTACAGAAAATGGTGGACACCCAGTTGAGTTTTGGGCAGAGCGTTGCGTAGATAGAATCATACATGTTAGCGAAGATGCACCCGAACAAGTACAAGCTCAGGTAAAACAATTCAAAGACAATATTAAGAAAGTTATTGAACTATATATGCAAAACGCTATAAAATCTGATAGGATTACACTTAATAATAGGCTACAAGAACTAGGCTTTGGTGACGTAGCTGAAGTTATTAGGAAAAATTAATTATGGCAATTACATCAACACTTACAACTAGCTTTAAAACTGAGCTTTTAAAAGGCAATCATAATTTTACAGCAGGTACTGCTGGTGATACTTACAAGTTAGCTTTATATACATCTTCAGCTACTTTAGGAGCAACTACCACATCTTTTACTACTACAGGACAGGCAAGTGGAACAGGCTATACTTCAGGCGGCGGAACGCTAACTAATGTAACTCCAACATCATCTGGTAGTACTGCGTTTTGTGATTTTAATGATTTAACTTTTAGTACAGCTACTATTACTGCTAGAGGTTGTATGATTTACAACTCCAGCGACTCTAACAAATCTGTCGCTACTATTGATTTTGGCGGTGACAAAACTTCAACTGCTGGAGACTTTACTATTGTATTCCCAGCGGCTGCAGCAGCTACAGCTATTATCAGAATCGCTTAAAGGTAGCCAGCAATGGCTTTAATAACAGGATGGGGCAGAGCCACTTGGGGCGAAGGCCCTTGGGGCGAAGCTGCGCCTGTTGTTTTAACAGGATTTGAAGCAACAGGATCTTTAGGAACCGTTGCTATTGTTGCGCTTGCGAATATTTATCCTGATGGTCAAGAGGCTACAGCTGCTGTAAATGGTGTTGGCGTAAACGCTCAGGCGGTTGCTGTTGTTCCATCTTTAAATGGTCAATTAGGAACCGTTACCGTTCAGATTCAGGCTGAAGCAAATGTTACACCTGATGGCCAGGAAGCCACATCTGCGCTTGGAACCGCAGTAGTAGATGCAGCAGCAAATGTCAGCGTTACAGGATTTGAATTAACTTCAGCTTTAGGTACGGTTGCAACAATAGCTAAAGCAAATGTAACTCCTGCCGGACAATCTGCTACATCTGCGTTAGGAACTCCAAATGTAATAGCAAAAGCTATCGTAGCAGTTACTGGATTAGAAGCTACAAGTGCGTTAGGAACGGTTACAACAGATGCAGAAGCTAACGTAACGTTAACAGGATTTGAGTTAACTAGCTCGTTAGGATCAATAAGCTTAATAACCAATAACAATATATCTGTAACAGGACTAGAGGCTACAAGCGCTTTAGGCTCTATAACAGTTTTACTTTCTATAAAAATAGATGTAACGGGTCAATCAGCTACAGCAAGCTTAGGTACCGTAATTCCAGCTGCAGCAGCAAACATCTACCCAATAGGAGTCTCAGCTACAGGTCAAGTTGGTAAATTTTTAATATGGTCACGTATTGATGAAAGTCAAACTCCAAACTATACTACAATAACAGACACCCAGACTTCATCATTTACCGAAATAGATGAAACTCAATCTGCAAATTGGCAAGAAGTAGCGTAAAATATACCAGAGGTAATAAATGGCAACATACGTAAATGATTTAAGATTAAAAGAGATAGCGACAGGGGATGAGTCAGGAACTTGGGGAACCTCGACCAATACCAATTTATCGCTTATCGCTGATGCATTTAGCTACGCAACAAAAGACTGTTTTGCGACAGATGCTGATGCAACCGAAACAATGGCGGATGGTTCTGCCGATGAGATTAGAAGTCTTTATTTAAAAGTAACTTCATCCGCAACCCTAACCGCAACAAGAACTTTAACTTTAGCACCTAATACTGTATCTAAAGTTTGGATTATTGAGAACGCTACTACAGGTTCTCAATCTATAAGTATTTCTCAAGGATCAGGTGCAAATGTCACCATTCCTAACGGTGATGTCAAAATAGTTTATACAGACGGAGCAGGAGCAGGAGCTGCTGTTGTAGATGCTTTTGCTAATTTAAAAGTAACCGATCCTGCTCAAACTAACATAACTAGCGTAGGTGCTTTAGACGGAGGTTCAATTACATCAGGCTTTGGCAGTATTGATGTTGGTTCTTCTGCAATTACTACAACAGGTACTGTAACAGGAACTACTTTAGCAGGAACTTTATCTACAGCTGCTCAAACCAACATCACAAGCGTTGGAACGCTTACAGGTTTAACTGTAAATGGAGATTCAACATTTACAGGTGCATCTTATAACGCAGTATGGGATTCTTCAGATAACGCATTAGAGTTTGCTGATAATGCAAAAGCAGTCTTCGGTGCTGGCTCTGACTTACAGATTTATCATAATGGTACTGCTTCGTATATTGATGATGTTGGTACAGGAAATCTTTTAATAAGAGCTGGAAATTTACAATTACAAAGAGCTGATGGAACGCAAAATTTTCTTGCAGCAAATACAGGTGCAGAAGTTGTTTTATATCATGCAGGTTCTGCAAAACTAACCACCACAGCCACAGGTATAGATGTAACAGGTACAGCAGTAACTGATGGTCTTACAGTAGCAGGTAATGTTTCTGTAGATAGCGGAACTATCAAACTTGATGGTAATTATCCGACTGGTACAGGTAATGTTGCTTTAGGTAATACTGCTTTAGATGATGGTTCTCTTAGCGGAAATCAAAATACTGCGATTGGAGCAAGTGCTTTAACTGCTAATACAACTGCTGGAGAAAATACTGCGGTTGGTTATTTAGCTATGGGTGCTACTACAACTGGTGGTGCTAATGTTGCAGTAGGTAGATATGCAATGGGAGAAGGAGTTACTACAGGTAATTCTAATGTTGCTATTGGTGAAAGTGCTTTAAGACAAAATACTTCTGCTTCAAATAATGTCGCAGTCGGTAAATCAGCACTTACAGCAAACACTACAGCTTCTAACAACACAGCCGTTGGTGTAAATGCTTTATTAACAAACACCACAGG
>Ga0222715_10002529_pt1 | contig 16662 bp, 18 predicted proteins | sample C33_9DmetaG_FD_165056 | JGI IMG/M metagenome (GOLD analysis project Ga0222715, IMG submission 165056) | Estuarine water microbial communities from San Francisco Bay, California, United States - C33_9D | ecosystem: Environmental > Aquatic > Marine > Unclassified | place: USA: California... | reverse complement strand
TCTTCTGTAACGCTCATAGGGAAACTGTTCCCAAAACCTTTTGATACTAGGTGTGTGTTTGCTTATGCTGGTCCATTGATAGGGAACGTCTTCCTCACGCTCATAGCCATAGTTCGTCCAGGCACCTGTCTTGTCAACGTCAATGCCGTGTATGCAACTGCTGTTCCAACCTGGATGCTCGCTGCCTCTATGGTCAACAAATTGTGCTGCCTTGGTCTCATTCTTCCAGTCTTCCAAATCAATTTTGATGTCCAGTTCAAGCCATCCAAAATTTGATTTGTTAAGCAACCAATCTGCCAGTTCGTAATCTTTGGAGTTCATGAACATATTTATATGCGCAGTTTATGGATAAGTATGTATATGACAAGAAAATTTATCAGTGACCTTGCCTTCTATATAACCAATCGTTGCGGATTGGCTTGCGAAGGTTGCGTCAGTTTTAACAACTATGTGTTAAAGGGCGACTATGAATGGAGTGCCTCCAAGGATAAGATCATAGAATGGTCCAAGAAGATTGAAGTGGGTAACATTACCATAATGGGTGGAGAACCATTCCTGCACAAGGATTTAGAAAATTGGGTCAAGGGAATTAGGCAAGCATTTCCTAATTGCAAGGACATTAGGGTAGTAACAGGACTCACAGGAGCAAGATTATTGCGCCACAAGGATGCCGTTAGAATGTGTATTGACAACGATGTTGCCATACAGATAAGCGTGCATGATCCTGCTTGGTGGACGTTGTCACAGGAAACTGCCGAGGAAATTTTAGAAGGAATAGACTATCTAAAAGAACAAACAACCGACCAGGGATCCTTTCCTCTCAAGGTTGTGAACTATTATGGAGAGAAAGGAACATTGGTATTCACCATGATGGAACTATGGAGTTTCTTCCCTAGTGCCAAGAAAGAGATCAAGGACGGCGTTATGTATTTGCATGACAACGATCCTGAACTTGCACACAAGTTGTGCTATTGTAGAAGCAGTCAATACATGGTTGATGGAGACATGTTTAAGTGTGCTGTATCAGCGGTTGCTGATGCTATGGTAAATCAGTTACCATTAGATGAGAGATCAAAGAATTTATTAAGTGAGGTAAAAGGCATTAGTCCATACGAGGACAACGAATTAGACTTTAGCACAGCAATACCTCAGTGTAGCCTGTGTTCCGTAAACATGGAAAAACTTATACCCATCAAAAATGTAGATGGAAAGAAACCAAAATTATGAAAAACAAATATGATAAAAAACATCTACCCTTTGGAAATGCATTTGCAATAGCAGATCCAGATGTTGTAAAATTTTTAGAAAATCTTGAAATTAATATTGTAAAAATTAATCAAGATGATAATGTTGTGAGACAGTTCCTGGACAGATATGTTGCATGGATTTCAGAAACAAAAAATAATATCGTTTCAGGATTAGAAAGATATCCGCATGCTTGTTTTGCAAACGGAACAACAGAAGCGTTTGAAAAATTTTACACAAAACATCACAAGCGCAGATTTAGATTCTTCAAGGGAGAATATGTATACCATAGATTAAACTGTAGAAACAACAGATACGATTGGGAATACTTGGATGATGCTCCGTTAAATGGTAACGACGTTGTTATCATGAGTTTGCCTTTTAGCGATACGGGTAACAGTCATATTTCAATGGATGTTGTCTTGGATCAGTGCGACGAGTTAAAGATTCCTGTGTTGTTAGACTGTGCTTATCTTGGAGTGTGCAGCGACATAAGTTTTAACCTTGATAGAGAATGCATCACTGATGTAACATTTAGTTTATCCAAGGCACTGTATTGTGCCCATAATAGAATAGGCATGAGGCTAACAAAGGAAGACGATGACGATCCGTTATTTGTTACCAATAAGGCAGGTTACATTAATAGACTAGCGGCATACATAGGATTACAATTAATTAATAACTTTTCACCGGATTATATCTATAACAAATATAGAGCAAGGCAAGAACGTTGTTGCGAAATACTAGGAGTGGAACCTAGTAGTTGTGTTCTATTCGGCATAGGTGGTAGTGAGTGGATGGAATACAACAGAGACCGACAAACAAATAGGCTTGGATTACACAAGTATCTTTCACAGGATCGCATGGATGAATTGATGGAAATAGCAAATGAAAAAAGGCAAGATACTTAATTTCGAAATATTGTGGGATACAGACAAGGGATTATTATCCTTGGCTGAAAAATATATTCCTATGGATATTAAGAAAGCCGCCGATGAAGGATACACTCATATTGCAGGAATAATGCTCAATGAAGGATTGTTACCTTTTGACGATTTAAGACTGCAAGATTTTTTTAATAGTTTAAAAAAGCAAACTGATGGTTTGGGTATTGAATTAATATTGCTGTCATCGCTGGGTGAAAAGTTTAAAAACATAAATGTTCCTTTTGATGTACACTATTTCCCGTACCATGCTAGATTTGTTTTTAATTCCTACAAGGATTTGCCTCTTGCATATTATAGCAATAGTGATAAATTTTTATTCCTAGGTGGTGCAGCAACTAGATCAAATAGGATAGGACTTCTTAGCAAGTTTTATGATGCTGGTTTGTTAAAGAATGCTGAATGGAGTTTCTTTAAACCAACCTACGAAGAAGATGTCAAATGGTGTCGTGATCACCTAAGTAGATATACTAACGAAGAATACGATGAGTTCTTAGAAACGGTTGAAAGAAGTATAGATGAAAGATATGATGAAGTTAAACTATTGATTAAGGATGCAGTTGAAACTAAATCAGATTTGGATTGGCATAATATTATTCACACAAAATTTTACAAAAAGCCTGGTTATCTAACACCTAAAGTTTTTGAGGATACAAAATTTAGCATACTATCAGAAGGACCTAACTTCTGGACTGACAATTATGAATTTGTAACGGAAAAGACATGGCGTACAATTATAAACAAACATCCGTTTATATTTGCTGGACCCACTGAACAATTTGAATACATAAAGTCTCTTGGATTTAAAACGTTTGAAAATTACCTTGCAATACAAAACTATGCTTATATCAGGGACGAAAACGAAAGATTAGATGCAGTCGTAGAGAATACAAAACATCTATTAACAAACAATGATGAAAAAATTATAATGGATGTTGAATACAATTTTAACAGATACCTGGAAATAATAGAAAATCAAAATGTATTATTTTACAAACTAGAACATGATATGCACATACCAAGATCCGAAATAGATTATTATTTAGATAATGAAGGGTTGGACCATCTCATAAGGGAAAAAGATGAATAAGGGTAGAGTGATTAATTTTGAATGGATGCGTGACTACAACCATTATTCGGCAGATGAATTTAATCTCCTTAGAACAAGATTAATTAATGCAGAAATTGATAAGGCAGCGGAAGATGGTTGTAACATAATTGTCGGAATATATTTGCTTGACGGTTTCTTACAACCTAAGGCAAACTTAAAAGATTTTCTTTTACACATGCACGCAATTAAGGATCATGCAGTATCCAAAGGAATAGAACAAATTTATATAGTAAGCGGGCAGGGAGAAACACTAGAAGGATTACCTTTTCCTTACTTCTTCTTTGACTATAATGTAAGAATGATATACAATAGTTACAAGCATGTCTCTGTTCCACAATTCAACAGAGATAACAAAAAGTTTCTATTCCTTACGGGAATGCCAGACAGACCAAATAGGATAGGACTCATGAGCAAATTTTATGATGCCGGAATGTTGGACCGTGCTGAGTGGACCTTTTTTGCTCCATGGACAAAGACTGATAGTAATTGGTGTAGAGAACACCTATCACACTATACTGATGAACAATACGATAAATTTTTAAGAGAATGCGAAAGATCCTTCGATGGTAGGTTTGAAACAGCCAAACCTTTCTACGGATCATACACATCTGAAAACACTGATATTGTGTGGCATGATGTTGTTGAAACTGATTGGGTCAAGGCGCCCACACACATTGACTCCGATGTTTATAGAAACACGCTGTTCAGCATTGTGAGCGAAGGACCTAACTACTGGGATGACGACAATGCTTTTGCTACAGAAAAATCTTGGCGTGTATTTTTGCACAGGCACCCTTTTATATTTGCAGGACATCCAGATCAGTTTCAGTATCTTAAAAATCTAGGATATAGAACATTCGAAGGATATCTGCCCATACCTGACTATCACATGATACAGGATGAAAACAAGAGGCTAGATGCCGTGGTGGAAAACACAAAGTATCTGCTGGAAAACAGAGAACACGATGATGCTATTCTGATTGATACTGAACATAACTATAATGTATTCTTCGAACACGTAACTTCGCAGGATAAACTGCTTGAAAAATTTAAGAATGAGTTTGGAGTGCCCAAGGACGAACTAGAACACTATTTTGAAGGATTGGGATACACTCAACTAATCAGGAGATTGCCCAATGGCTAAGTGTGCTGCATTTTGGAAACACACAAACATACGTGGAGACAATAGGGTATTTCCTTGCTGTCGCTATAAGAAACCCGTGACACAGTTTAGTGGAGATCTCAATGATATACTTTCTTCCGATGTTTATGAAAAACTAAGGAACACTGATGTGAGTACATTACACGAATGTTCCAAGTGCATGTACGAGGAAGCAAATGGCAAGGAAAGCCTTCGCCAGAGAATGAATGCTGAATATGATACTGATACGGTAGGATTGGAATTCCTTGAAATAGGATTTGATAACATCTGTAATTTAACCTGCGACGGGTGTTGGAGCGAGTTTAGTAGCGAGTGGGCAAGGAAGGAAACCGGAGTTGCCAAATACACTAGCGTTGATGAAATAGACACGGTTCCTGATACTCTAAAGAAAGTTTTATTCTTGGGCGGTGAACCTTTGATGACCAATAGGCACGAGAAGTTCCTGCGCAAGATCAACAACCCTAAATTGGTTGAAGTGATATACAACACCAATGGAACTTTCTTATTAAAGGATAACATAATACACCTTCTTAAACAGTTCAAGGAAGTTACGTTTATATTGAGCATAGACGCACACGGTGAACTCAATGATAAGGTCCGCAGCGGAAGCAACTGGAATGACATACTAAAGTTTATAACACAGATAAAAGAATTAGGATTTAATCTAGAAGTTAATAGTGTATTGCATCTAAACAATTGGCACGGAATAGTTGAACTGGAAAAATTTGTTAAAGGAATACAGGTCAACTGGACAGTAAACGTTCTAACCTATCCAAAGCATCTTGACATTGTTAACTATAAAAACAAGAGCGAGATTATAGAATTAATTAAACAAACGGATATACCAAACAAAGAATATGTCATTAACCATTTATCATAACATACAGAAACAAGCAATAGAAGAAGCGCAGTCTGTTGAAAGACTGCTTCCTCATTTTGTGCGTGTGACTGACGTTGATGACTCTCCTGATCTAACTGATGTGCATCCAAGAGATCGCAAGGATGTGGATCTACATTTCATGCCCATTGATGATAAACTATTTCCTAAAACTAAAAAGTTAGTTGATGGAGTTCCAGGAATCAAGGATGCCATGATAATAGGTTTTGGTCCACAGTCACAATTATATCCACACGTGGACACTGTTGAGTTGGAACCCTATGCAAAAATAGATTGGGTAAGCGTGTACATAGGTATGTTTGTTCCTAGTTATGATGCCAACGAAGTTGCCGTAAAGATAGGGGATGAAGTGCATACACATAGAGATGTTATTGTATTTGATACGCAAATTCCGCACAGTGCTTGGAATTGGACTAACGAATGGTGGGTATCTGTCAGACTATCAATTCTAAAGAATCCATAAACTAAGCCACGATAAATATTCACAACTATTAAAGAAGGACATAAATGAAAGTATCTACACACAATCACTGGGATCCGTTGGAAGAAATTATAGTGGGAATTGCTGATCATGCTAGGGTTCCAACTGTGGACCGCAGTACGATGAGCATGAGTTATACCAATCATCCAATTGATTTAATCAAGCCATTGGAAGGAGAATATCCAAAATGGTTAATCGATGAAGCCAACGAGGACCTACAGGGATTGGTTGATGTATTGAAACAGGCAGGGGTAATTGTTCACAGACCAAAACCAATTGATCACAGCGTGGAATTTAGCACACCAGAATGGAAGACAACTGGTTGGTATACATGGTGTCCAAGAGATTTATTATTACCAATGGATAATCTTGTTATTGAAACGCCTAGTGCGTGCCGTGCAAGATACTTTGAAACTAGGGCATACAGAGACGTAATGTTTTCAGCACTGAAGGACGGTGTTGAATGGATCGCCGCTCCTAAACCCATACTGCCCGACGAAGGATATCAGTTTGAAGATATTGACGGCAAGCCAAGTTTATTAAATTTAGAACCCGTGTTTGATGCACCCAATTGTGTAAGACTGGGCAAGGACATACTATTCCAAATTAGCAATACTGGTAATCACTGGGGACTCACATGGCTCAAGAATGTACTGGAGAGAAGAGGATACAGAATACACCCGGCAGAACACATTTACAGTTATGGACACTTTGATAGTACGATTGTACCACTGCGTCCTGGTTTAGTATTATTGAACAGTAGTAGGGTCACACCCGAGAACTGTCCTAAGGTATTTGACAAGTGGGATAAGATATGGTTCGATGATTGCATAGCACAAGGAAGCAAGATTCCAGGCGGTGTTGCTCCGTGTAGTCCTTACATAGGAATGAACATACTAAGCATTGATCACAATACTGTGGTTGTTGATGATACACAGATTCCATTAATGAAGGAATTGGAAAAACACAAGATAACATCAGTTCCGATTCGCTTTAGACATGCAATGACACTTAGTGGTGGCTTGCATTGTTCGACCCTTGATCTTCGCAGAAGAGGGGAGTTAGAAGATTATACATGATTAAGTTTGAAAAGAACATAAATGATTTTTGGTCTCAGGACCTTGAGGATTTTAAGTTTGCCGTGCTGTCGCCTTTAACGCAGGCTCAGAGAGACTACTGGTCTCATCCTAACTATCTAAATGAGTTAAATTCTCTGGAACAGTCGTTTGACAATGACCTTCCAGAATATTGGCCCAGATTTATGGAAGAACTTGGAGTCAAGGAAGGAACAACTTCATGGACGAACATTGCTCCAGGAAATGTAATACCAATGCACACTGATCATTTTTATAAACTAAGAACAAAGTACGGTGTTGAAAAAGATGAGTGCATAAGATATCTTGTGTTTCTACAGGATTGGCAATTGGGACACATGGTGGAGTTTGAGGATAAGGTTCTTAACAGATGGAAGAAAGGCGATGTATGGAGTTTTGGTATTAACGATCCACACTGTGCTGCAAACGCCACACAGACAAATTTTATAACCTGCCAGGTTAATACTTTTAATAGAAAAGAAAGCAAATGAAACTAACACCAACACAAGAGCATTGGAATAATGCAACTCTAGAATATGATCTAGAAAAATTTAATTGGCCTGCTTGGGTCTTGGGAATCATCCAGGAAGTTGCTCCACAGGTAAAGGAATTAGAAACACTGCACGAAGTGCTAACACCATCCGAAATTGTAAGGGTAAGCCAGCACGTTCAAAACTCCTGTAGTCGAAAAGATTTCATGGAAAGGTTTGATGCTTTCGTTGCAGAATATGTGCCGCAGAGATTAGATAACAAACGCTACATGATACAGCGACAGGGAACACTTAGAGTCGTTATTCCTAATCAGGAAAGCGTGGGAAGAAGGCTTGCATTCCATCAAGGTATCTTTGTGGGCAATGGCAGAGGTTGCAGAACCATATGGACTCCCTTTACAGAAGCACGTGGTACCAACACCATGTGGATGGTGGATCTAGAAACTAGCAGAGAGTTAACGAAGCGTGTTCTTGCAGAGAAATGGGACCTACAACGTTTTGAAGATGAAAGCATCAAGCATGCATTTCCAATTGAACTGAAACCAGGACAGAGCCATTTGTTCTTCCAGGAGATGATTCACGGTAACAAGAACAATACAGAAGGTTATACTCGAGTCAGCATGGATATGCGCATTCTAGTTGAAGGGGAAGAATGGGGTCGCAGGCTACCAGGCGGTTTCATGAGACTACCAGGCGACTATGAAGTTGCTGAACAAATGGATTATACCGGCAAGAGATTCATTACCTATGCAGGGTGGAACAGTGTGTTTAGCAAGGACATTCCGTTGCCTATGCAACGTGCAATCATAGAACCATACTGTCAGAAGAATAACATTTCATACACGAGTTATGAATTTGAAAATGAACACATGGATTGGCAACCCGGATTAGAATATTACATAAAAGAAAAACCAGATGGCATCGTTCTTTGTAGCATGTATTGTTTAACTGATGATGTTCAAAGGCGCAGCGAATTGCTGCAATTGGCATTGGATCACGGAGTTGAACTACACTTTGCCAACGAGCTGACCAGCCTAAAGTCAAAGCAAGATTTAGAAAAGATAGAGACCTATCTAAACTTTGCAGTTCCTAAACTAGGTCCTCATGTTTGGGAAATTTAATTACGGAACAAGTGCGTATGCTGGAATAGCGTATTCAGTTCCGCCGATATTAATTTTCAAGTAAGTAGAAACCCCGCCGGAAACATCAGCAGTTCCTGAACCTGAGTTAGCAGTTGTAGTATTACCTGCAACACTTAATAATTGTGAACTATCGATACCTAAACCAAGAGTGGCAGTTCCGCCTGCATTAGTTGTAAAGATTTCAAACTTAGCAGGAACAGCACCTGATGCTATAGTTCCTTCGGCTGTTACCTGGATCGCTGCTGCTGATTGAGATGTATTAGCAGAGTCATATCCAAAGAAGAACATGCCCATAATCTCATCACCGCTATTAATACTTACTGGTGTTCCTGAAGAATCTCTAGATCTTTCAAACACAAGTGAAGGACCAGTCACATTATTCTGAGAACAATTAATAGTAATTAAGTCGTAGTTGTCATCTGCGTTACCGTCTGTGACAATTTTAATACCCGCTTTCTGTCCTGTTGAACCCTGTCCTGAAAGGATAACAACACCAGCATTTAAGTCTTGAGTCGTTGTGGTAGTATTATTAACAGTTCCTACAATTTGTGAAGCAACAGAATCAACTAATAGCGTTGAATCATCACCAAACACTGAACCCTGTAAATCTCTTACAAATGCACTTGTTTCTGATACTTCAGCCTGTATTACTTCACCATCAATCGTTGATCCTGCAGGAAGGTTAATTACCAAACCTGTTGAAGTAATTTGTGCAGCACCTAGGTACAAAGAAGTTCCACTTAGATACATGTCTCTAAATTTAAGCGAAGAACTACCAATGTCATATGCTTCGTTTACGTCAGGAACAATGTTGCCCTTAACCGTTCCGTCTAGGTTAATTTTACCATCAACGCCGTCAACTAATAGTGTTGAATCGTCTGCGTGTATGCTACCATTGAAATCTGCTATCAGTTTGCCAGTCACGGATAGCGTTCCGCTTATAGTAGTAGTTGCTAAAGTAGTATTGCCAGTTACTGTTAGATTTGTTAAGCTCTGTGTCGGATTAATGGTTGCATCAATTCTGTCTGTTGCATCCTGTGTTACTCCGTATGTAAATGTAATTCCTGAATGTGTTCCGCCCGATAATGCTTGTCCAACCGCATCAATGGCAAATTCATCTGTGTAACCCGTAATAGGTGAAAGGGTTTTTAGTTGGTTCGTTCCGTCACCAATGTATAACTGTTCTGTATCGGTAATCCAAACTAGCTCGCCCGATTGCGGCACTAAACTTACTGCCGACTGGCGCTCTGCTTCGGTTCCTCTTCTTATTTGTAATGGCATATTCTTTTAAACTCCTGGCAAATTTTACTTCTTATGCTAGTGTATTTATGCCAAGAAGAAAGATACTATAGGATTTCTTAGTTAATGTATTTCAACATCTGCGGCAATAATAAAGCGATATTTATTGCTCTGCGGCTCTGCTGGGCGATGCCAGTACTTGCTAGGGTATATTAACCAGTGAAAATCTGCTGGTTTTACGTGGAACCTATCGCTGTTCTCGGGGCCATTAGGAGCAAACTCAGTACCGCATAAGTCGCGATTTTCAACGTCATCTGGTATTTGCAAATAGAAAATACCGCTCATATTCATGGGTTCTGGCTTGTGTTGATGGTGGTGCCATAGTTTTTCTCTGTCCTCTGCACCCTCCTTGTTGGTCATGAAACTCCAAGCCTGCATATTGCCCACCCTTACTTCACGCCCAAAATACATAAAAATGCTGAACAAAAAACTCATTCTAAACTTCAACCAAACAGGATCCTGCCTGGCAAATATGTTTTCCTTGGTCTGATACTTGGGACTATTTTTCCAGTAGTTTCCTGAGTCTATGATGCTCTTAATTTCGCTAATTGCAAAATCAACATCCTGCTGTGTAATTACAGAACTAAAATCAAACTTTTTAAAGATATCGTTGCTATCAATAATATTCATATCAATTAAAATTACAAGCCACACTTACTCGTGGAGTGGTGTTTGTGCCCTTTTCTACTAGGTGTCTCATGTACGATCTAAAGATAATTAACTTTCCTGTGATGGGAGTATGATCACATGTCTGAAAACTTAAACTGTTTTTTTCTGTTATATCAGGTAAAGGAAACATATCGGGTTCCTTGGGATCTTCAAAAACTAAGTTTCCAGATCCTTCGGGTGCTTCTATGTAATAAACAGCACTGAATAGTTGCCCTGCATGATGGTGATATTCTTGGAAATGGTCTTTATCGTTTATGTTTAACCATGCACTATTACACATAAATTCTTTCTGGCAATTAAATGATCTCGCAAAATTGTTTACGTGCTTGGTTATTTCATCTATTAAATCTTTAAAATTTTCGTCTTTAACTATATCATAGGTACCGTGTGTTGTGTATACGTCACCTACCCATCCGTCTGATCCTGAAGGATATTTTTCTTTTAATGAAAAAGCATAGTCTTTCCACTGCTTGTTTCTATCAGATGGAAAGAGATCTAATTCATGATAGATTGCTACAGGAAACCATAATTCTACTTCAGCCATTTACTTGTCCAAAAACATTACCAAATTCATTCTTTCAGTATTAAAAAATGTATCATCTTCTATTGCCATTCCGTGTAAAAAGGATCCACCGTCGAAAATTACTAATCTATTATATTTTGCTTCAAGCATTTTTGCTCTGTAGTATTTACTTTTAGATTTCCAAGGAGCGTAGTGTTCATGATTATCTGGCTCTACATTATCTCCTATTCCCACATATAGATTAGTTCCTGCTGTGGTAATATCATTTAAATATACGATTGCTGTATAACCCGGAGAATCATAGTGTGGCCACCAATAATTATTCTTGTAATCATTAAATGGGTGATCTACAAGTTTACAGAAATTTGTGGAAAATCTATTGTTGAAACTTTGCCTAGGCTTACCGCCACAGACTTTTGCCAATGCATCATGAACAGGAATTAGATAATCGTTGACAACAAAGTGCCTTCGATCATAAAAATGTGTTCCATTGTATGAGGGTTTTTCTTCAGCCTTCCATAGAGGAGCATTTTCCTCTACTAGGCTTTCTACAATTAGTTCGGGAGACTTAAAAAAATTATCAACAGTGTATATTGTTGTTTTAAAATATTCTTCTGACTTAATTTGATCTATGGGATTAATTTCATAAATATTTTTATGCATTAGTTTTCATCAACATCCCATTAGAATTCCTGTTGCCAAACTGATGCTGAATAACCCTTACCATTAGTATCTCCACCATTGTTGTCCACTTCGACACCATCATAGGTTATGCCGCTAATAACATCTTCACCGTTAACTGCTTCAGTGAGCTGTATCTTAAGTTTCTTAGGATCAAAATCACCAGTTGTTTTTACAATACCATCAAAGAAGTTACCCTTTTCCGAAGAAAGCATTTGAACTATATAGGTTCCCTTTTCAGGATACTCATCGCCCATACCTTCGATGATTTCAGTTTCCCAACTAGTTTCATCTCCAATTCTTTCGTTAAGGTCTGATGGTGATTCATTATCAATTATGTCCCTAACGTGCTTGGAATTGTACTCGTCGCTTTCCACTTCCTGAATATTGATATATGCTCCATCGTAGGACACCGCATGCATATGCTGAAATTCACCAGGCATCTCATGCCACGGTCTGCGAAATACCTTACCGTCATATTCGTCCTTTAGAAAGTCTGCTTCTTCCGGAACGCTTTCAATGTTTTCAAATTCAAACTCACCGTCTTCTGCATTTACCATATAGTTAACAAGATCACCGTCTCCGTGTTCTTCCACTATGGGCTTCCAGAAATCGTGTGCTTCCTTTGAAATGCTCGCATAAACGTGTTCAGCACCGTAGCCGTTTAAATGAATGTTATAGTATCTGAAACCCTTGATATTATCAACCAGTTCCTGCTTTTCTTCCAGAGTTGCCATATTACCTACCTTGTGTTAATGGAGCGGGTAGGGGGAATCGAACCCCCATATTGAGCTTGGAAGGCTCACGTTCTACCATTGAACTACACCCGCTCAGAATCATAAAATTCCTTCGTCGGTTAATACCTTAACGGTTTCATCGGTCAGAGGAATTTCCGTCTTGAAGTTTAGATCAAGATTCTCATCATTGATCTTTTGCTTCTGCTTGCGAAGATCCTTGATCTGCGCCTTTGCTTGGGCAATCTGCTCTGCACCAACGACTGAGGTGCTAAGAGTATCGCGACCATAATATTCCTTATCGTCACGAGCCTTGATCTTATCAAGGCGACCCTTGACTACTTCCATGTCAGTCACAGGCTTTTGTCCTGCAATAGACAATAGTTGCTGGAGGCGCTTCTCGATGAAAGCAGCCTTGGCAAGGTTAGTGGAGATTCCACAACTTGCATTTGCCGTTGCCACTAGGGCACGGATATTATAGAATGCCTGGAGCAGGCGCATCCTGCGGGCATCATTTGCAAACAGTAAGTCGTTTGCTGACTGGATCTCCTTTACGGGATCCTGGAATTCGTTGATTTCAATCGACATCGTAATGTCGATACTATTGATAGCATCCTGGATGCTGTTTTGGACGTTATTCGCCTTTCGTAGGTTGATATTCATATTCGGCCTCCTCTTGTTGTTTTGCCTTTTCTTCCGCTATTTGTTCTGCACTTTTAATTGTACCGTCGAAGTGTTCCTTGGTATATAGACCTTCTTCAATTTCCTGTAACGCTAATACCGTTGGTTTCTTGCTTTCTGATTTTACCAAAGGTGCTGATCCATTTTGTATTTCTCTTGCTCTCTTTGCTGCCATCATTATTAGTTCGTGTTGTCCGCCCTCTACTTTTTTAAGTGCTTCTTCTACAAATACTCTTGCCATATATCAATGCCTTCCCTATAAAGTTGACGGTTCAGTAAAAGGTCAAGTAATGGACTGAACAAAAATTCAACAGCCTCTTAAGACCTTGCACAATTTACACAAAAACAAAATGCATAAATTGTAAACTCCCGACTGACAATAAACAAGCCAAACTAGAGTCGGATCACACAATTGCGCTTTTTCAGAGCGTTCTGTATGGAGATATCAGTTACCTAATATCGGGTCCACTCTCGTCTACCCTTTACCTTACCGGTTGTTTTTGGAATACAAGTATTCCTAAACAACAAATACTAATATAGCAGTCTTTATGGAGTTTGTCAATGATTATTTTGCCATTTTGGACATTAATTTAACATCCCATGCCAAAATAGTTCTATGTCCTTCACCCTTCCAAGGATATACCGTATGGGAAACATAACTTGGAAATATAATCATTTTGAGAGGTTGCGGATTGAATCTCCACTGATCGCTAAAATTAAAATGTGCTGGATTACGAATAACTGGAAACCTAAATTCAATACACGCATCTGATGGTAAAGAGTTTTCTTCTAGGTCAGGAACATCAATATAGATATTACCACTAATGTGTGCTTCGTGATTATGCAATGCTTGATAATCTCCCGGACGTTGCTTAATAGTCCAAGCACTAATTAGGTGAGGATCATATCCATTTAGATCAGAAACTCCCGTAACTTTAACAATATTATCAATGTATTCTCTACAGGACGATTCTATAAATGATTTTAGAACGCTGGTATCCAGATTAAATTCATTGGGCACCAATTGTATCTGCTGTCCACCCCTAATACTAATATTAGGATTTCCAGAATCATTATGTTCTTTATGTTCGTGTGCGGTATCTACTAGATTTTTTAATTTGATATGTACATCAGCGTCAACGTCAGCGACTGCCATTACCAAGGGATTAAAGTAAGCAAATTTCATCATGACAATATTTATGGGCGGTGATATTTCACACCGCCCATTGTGATTACTTCTTGTCTACTTCTTCGTATTCTGCATCAACAATGTCATCTTCCTTTTTGGATTCTTCTTTTGTTTCTGCTTGTGCTTCTGCTTGCTGTGCCTTGTAGACTGCTTCACCAAGTTTCTGTGCAGCAGTTGCCAATGCTTCAATCTTGGATTTGATTGTGTCTGTATCATCTCCCTTGGCTGCTTCTGCTAGTTCAGTCTTAGCAGTTTCAATTGCTTCTTTGTCTGCCGCCTCAACCTTGTCTCCGTGTTCTTTTAAACTCTTTTCTGTAGAGTTAATTAAACTATCTGCTTGATTTTTAGAGTCAACAAGTTCTCTTTTCTTCTTGTCAGAATCTTTGTTGGCTTCAGCATCTTTGATCATTTGATCAATTTCTTCTTGGCTTAGGCCACCGTCTGATTTGATAGTAATCTTTTGTTCCTTGCCAGTGCCTTTGTCTGTGGCACTAACATTAACGATACCGTTGGCATCAATATCAAAAGTAACTTCAATCTGCGGCATACCCTTAGGAGCAGGTGCAATACCTTCAAGGTTGAACACACCCAACTGCTTATTGTCGTTAGCCATTTCACGCTCACCCTGTAGTACTCTAATTGTAACAGCACTTTGATTGTCATCTGCTGTTGAGAACACTTGACTTTTCTTTGTAGGAATCGTCGTGTTCTTTTCAATTAGTTTTGTGCTAACACCGCCCAGTGTTTCGATACCTAGTGATAGTGGTGTAACATCTAAAAGTAAAACGTCTTTAACATCACCTGAAAGAATACCCCCTTGAATTGCTGCACCTAATGCAACAACTTCGTCAGGATTAACACTTCTGTTTGGTTCTTTGCCAAAGAAGTTTTTAACCGTTTCAACAACCTTGGGCATACGAGTTTGTCCGCCAACAAGAATAACGTCAGTGATGTCTGACTTGCTTACGCCAGCATCCTTGATTGCCTGTTCGCAGGGTTTGATTGAACGCTGAATTAAATCATCAACAAGACTTTCAAACTTAGCACGGGTTAATTTAACATTAAGGTGCTTGGGCCCTGAAGCATCTGCTGTGATGAATGGTAGATTGATTTCTGTTTGTGATGAACTTGACAATTCAATCTTGGCCTTTTCAGCAGATTCTCTCACACGCTGTAGTGCGAGATTATCATTGCTTATGTCAATGCCTGTTTCTTTCTTGAATTCGTCAATCACGTATTGTGTTAGTGTTGCATCGAAGTCCTCACCACCCAGTGCTGTATCACCGTTGGTAGATAACACTTCAAATACACCATCACCAATCTCAAGAATTGAAACGTCAAACGTACCGCCACCTAAGTCGTACACTGCAATCTTACCTGTCTTCTTCTTGTCCAGTCCGTATGCGAGTGCAGCCGCTGTTGGTTCGTTTACAATACGTAGAACTTCTAGGCCTGCAATCTTACCTGCGTCTTTGGTTGCTTGTCTTTGTGCATCGTCAAAGTATGCAGGAACCGTAATGACTGCTTTGTCTACGGTTTGTCCAGTATACTTCTCAGCAGTTTCTTTCATCTTTTGTAGAATGAAAGCACTAATTTGTTGTGGTGAATATTCTTTACCCTCTGCTTCAACCCATGCATCACCTGCTTTAGATTTTACAATTTTGTATGGTAGAGTTTTTGCATCCTTTTTAACTTCCTTGGAATCATATTTTCTTCCAATTAATCTCTTGGCTGCATAGATTGTATTTTTTGCATTAGTGACCTGCTGGCGCTTTGCTGTAACACCAACTAGTTGTTCTTCACCAGTAAACGCAACAACTGATGGTGTGGTTCTTACACCTTCTGCGTTTTCAATTACTTTGGGATCTGCGCCACTTAGAATAGCGACACAAGAGTTTGTTGTACCTAAATCGATACCGATTACTTTGCTCATATTTTTCTCCTTTTAAGCGAGTTTGTATTTTGGACCTTTTCAGCGTCCAGAATTATTTATCATCGTAATATATGTAAGCACTAATTTTGGTATTACAATGGATAAAATTGTCCAATTTGGTGGAGGTAGAGGGATTCGAACCCACGACCCCTTGAATGCAAATCAAGTGCTCTCCCAACTGAGCTATACCCCCAACTTAGTAATGGTGCCCCTTGTCCGACTCGAACAGACCACCTACTGATTACAAATCAGTTGCTCTACCAGATGAGCTAAAGGGGCAATACTATTATAGTAGCAGTTTATTTATTTCTTGTCAACTTGCTTTCTCGTCATGTTGAAGACCAAAGTTATTCTGCCATCATCACTATTATTAACAGGCACTTCG
>Ga0222715_10002528_pt1 | contig 16665 bp, 8 predicted proteins | sample C33_9DmetaG_FD_165056 | JGI IMG/M metagenome (GOLD analysis project Ga0222715, IMG submission 165056) | Estuarine water microbial communities from San Francisco Bay, California, United States - C33_9D | ecosystem: Environmental > Aquatic > Marine > Unclassified | place: USA: California... | reverse complement strand
GAGTGGTGCCCCACATCGAGAGAGACTGAACTGAGCGCATGGGGTCCTGCATATGAGGCGTTTAGTGGCATATATGGCGCACCAGTGAAACCTGCAGCAATTCGCTGGGTCGCTGAAAATAAAAAATCATTCCGCTCAGCGTGGTGTCTCGAACCCGATGTCGTTCTCGCCAAAGAACCATGGCATTCGCTATTCGATAAATACGACACAAATGACAGTGATCTCGTAGCCTTCAACGTGACTTTTCGACATAAAAATAAGCATCGTTGGAACCATTGGAAAGGATGCTCATTCTGTCGTGGGCTCGCGAAAGCCAGTATGCAAGCCGGCCTACTTCCGGCGTTTCGGTTTTCTCAACGTTTCGCAAAAGAAATGTATAACTCGTTGAGATCCACCAACACAAAAAGCGCGCACCACGAAGTATTCATACCAACGTTTGCAACAGCTCATGGATTTTCATGGACAGATTTAGCCCCTGAGGTTGGCTACGTCGAGTGGCGACCCATCATCGACGCGCGTTTATTGCATTCGATGAATGAAAGCGTGAAAACCGGCGCGTTGTACCACCCGATCAAATCCCCCCGGATATTTCAACATTTCATCGCCAATCACTCACGCACGGATCACTAACTGCACGTCAGGTGCTATCAGTTTGTGTAATATCCATTGATTTCCTTCCCCATGTCGGGATATCAAAACCACCGCGCGCGCGCATCGCGCGCGTCTAGGGCCCAGACTTGGTAGGCCATCTCGTGAAATCGTCCAGTCATTGACTCAAGAAAATGACCCACTCGAATTTGGCCGCGGGACGCGACCGTTCGGTTTCGACGCGTACCCATCGCCACCGTGAACGACGCGAGAGAACACCGCGCGCGCGTAAAGCCGTCGACGTGGTAAAGGTATTTATTAGCAACCACTCGCACGGGCGTCGGGATCGATGCACCGTCGTACGCGGGTGTGATATCGGTTATACGTTCATTGAGTCGCCACTCGCACGTTGGTGACTTTATCGCGCGTTCGCCGGCGTGCAGGGGCGATGGCGATAAATAAACCGCACACGATGACGCAAAAGTCACGACGATATAGTTTGTGGCCGTTGCTACCGCTCGCACTCGCGCTCGTACTTGTATTGGTGTGCAGCGCGGCGACATTGGTACGGAGCGTGACGTTTAATCGATGCGAGTTTAGTTGCTCAGAGGACTTGGGACGAGGTAGTTGTGATTCCGATGGCACGTGCACGTGCTATACCGGCTGGAGTGGCATAGCGTGCGATGTGCCGTCTCAAGCGTTGTCAAAAGTGTCTCGACTCGATGGCACATACGGATACGTGTTCAACACTTCTGGGACGTCGTACAAGGAAAATCGCGTCAGTGACTTGGTATATGATACAATAAAGGGCGTGATATACGTTTATGGATTGGACGAAAATGGTAGTCCGCGTGTTTTTGAAATGGATCCCAGATATCCGGAGACCTTTACGGCTGATGGAATAACATCAAGAGGTTGGGGACCAACAAGTGGGCCTCGAAGAGCGTCGACGATTAAGCCAGTAGCGTTGACGGTGGAGACAGAATTTTGCGGGCTTGGAATAACAAGCTCATGTGTTGCAAAACATCCCAGAGCATATGGTCATAGCGATCCAACAAAATCTCGGGGTTGGTACGGTGTTTACTCAAAGTTAGCTCTCGATGTTTCAGCAACATTGACTGGTGTTTACGCGCCTCTCAACATGTGGCACCCAACTGTTAGCAATAGGTTCAAGTTTAGAATCGTCAAGTACGTAGGAACAGTATGTCCAACTGATACATCACTATGGGATAGTTGCATGTTGGGCACTGCATCGAGTGGGGAGCATTCGAACAACTTTGAAAAAGATGGTTACATCTTGGACGCGATGGGGACTGATCCCAACAATGGTATTGTTGTGTACAAAGCCTCGCACGAAGATGGAGTTTCTTCCGGTGTATTAGGTATTCTAGGCTCAACACTTGTCTCCAGAGGAGAGCTCGCTCTTCAGCCTAGTCTTCTTGCTTCAAAGTGCGCGTCTTGTGCAACAGCGCCGGACGCCTTAAGACTTGAAACAAGCATCAGCTACTCGGATACAGTCGTGGCAGTCAACTATGTGATATTTGCCGGCTCTGCACTGTTGGACGACGTCAATGGAATATATTACCCAGCTTTGTTTAAAGTGAACACAGCTCCGAGCGCCTTGACTGGTGATGGCGTTGAGATGTATCTGGACACGACTAGCGTGAAGGTGCTGGATACATGTGAGGGACAATTGGATGCTAAACAAGGACGATTCTCGACTTTTACGGCAATGACTTCTCATGATGGAAAAGGATATGTCGGAACTTCTGGCAGAGACGGTGACTGTGATGGTTGCTATCGTCGTGCTGCATGCATATTCATGTTTGATTTGGGCTTTGCTGAAGGTGCGAGTCCGACAGCTGTCATCGCACTCGACGCCAATCTTGGGGAGCGGGATGTGACGAGTGCTACCGTACAACCGGCAGCAACAGCTTCTGACAAAACCTACATGTTCTGGGCTGTCGGTAAGCGGGATGGAGAGGCTAGCCGGATTGTGAAAATTGAGATCGGTGGGAGTGACACTTCAAGCGCTTGCACAAGCGGCTGTTTTAGACGGGTAGCGTCCATCGAAGAAAGTTTTCCATTTGCAGGAATTCGTTACATTCCATCAACTGGTGGTATATTTGCGGTTAGCTCGTCGGAATCGACGGCAACTTACGTAAAGTACTCGACAGTTGTGATTTCAAGCGTTGAACCCAAGTATGTGAGCACGGCAACATCAGGCAAATCAATTCAGATTTTAGGCAGCGGTTTCTACTCGCAAACCCTTGAAAGTGATCAAAGTCACTCTATAGCATGTAGATTCGGACACTCGATGGACATTCATGATGGATTCTCAACAACTTCATGGTCAGCTGCCACGTTCGTCTCTTCGAGTGAAGTCACGTGCGTTGCGCCAGCATCGGCAGATTCAAATTCGACTACTCTGGGATATACTGAGGTTCAAGTATCCTTCGATGGATTTCCAAGTGACTCGACTGATCCTACTGGCATATGGGAGAGCTCAATGTGGAATTCTGGTGATTCTCACGTACTCTATCATGATCCTGTCGTGGTCGTTGAAACAAAGATTGAGTCGTCAGCTGCTCAAGTGTTATATACCGGGGAAGATGTCGATGAGAAGCCTGTGACGCTGCGTGTACTTGGCGGTCCATTTATAAATTCTGCGGATCTCAAATGCAAATTCGATGACGCCGATACCAGTATCGTGAGTGCGACATTTGTCTCAGAATCAGAAATAACGTGTCCGATTTGTACTGTCGTCGACGGGAGATGTAACAACCCACCCGGCAGTCCTTTGCCTTGGTTATCTAGTGGTGCTCCTGCGGATGTTTCCGTCGCAGTCACACTAAACGGCCTTGATTATGGTTCATCGACTGGGAGTTTGAAGCTCTATGGTCCACCCGCTGGAGTCAAAGTTTTATCCACAGCACCTACGTATCGCGCGTTCAAGGCGGATTCAACATTCTCTCTGGATTCATTCACAGTCGGACTCGTTGATTTGAATGGCTTTTCCATTCCAAATGACATGGGAATAGGAGGCTCCAAGGGGTTTACTATATCAGCAGTTCTAAATGGGCCATCGACGGTTGCTATTGTATCGTCAACTGCCTCGGCGCAAACAGTGAATGGTGTAGCGACGTTGGCGCTTGAGTTGGATGACGTTCCGCCAGCAGGTGAATACACGATAACGTTCACGGGAGCTGATTGTACCGACGCAAGCTGCTCAAGTAATTTAGCTACTTCAGCGCACGCCTATTTTTCGGTAGAACCTGGGTCGGCAAGTGGATTGAATGTGGTACCTGGTTCGTCCCGCGGCAATGCTCTGTACATTACGGATGGCGCCCTGTTCCCATCTGATGTGGTGATACTGTCTGGGGCTAAGACGGTAAATGTTGGTCATCTCACTGTTAGTATCATAGATGTGGCAAGAAATGAACTCGGATCATTATCAACAGAGGATGTTTCAGTCACAGCATCTCTTGTGGTCGGGAGCGTCGACGCAAATGGTGAGTATGAGATGCGAGCCCAAGGCGCTCAACTGTCGGGAACATTAACTAAAACCACAGCAAATGGGCGAGTATCATTTTCGGATCTAGTACTTACGGCATCAGGTAACTCCGGTACGCGTGCCGTAGGTTCGACAGCAGATATTACTTATGGAGGAGCAACACGCGGCGACTATGGTGAAGCTTCGAAGTACATCATTCAGTTTGCTGCATCAATCGGCAATGTTCCAGTCTTGGCTCATTCAATTTTGCGTATTGACGTCGGCGAACCAGTATATCTTCGAATCAATGGTTCATACAGTGCAATTACAACGTACGCCGAAGCCTCAAAGCAGCCTGTGGGTGAAATTATTATTGGTGCTTACGACGGCGGAAATAATTTTGTAGGTACCGCTGAAACAGCGCTTCGCAATGTTCACGTGGAAGCAACAGCGGGCATCACGTTAGATGGTACCTTGGATCTTGCACGAGGGATTGATACGGGCATCTGGCGTTTCTCTGATATTACTATTGTTTCGCCGACAGCGGTCAACTTTGAGCTGAAATTTACATCCGCGGATTTGACTCCCGTCATCCAAGTTGTAAACGTGCTCGCTGGAAATGCCGGATATAAGTTGGTGCCTACTACTTTGTCACTAACGCCACTCGTAGCAGCCTCAGCTGTTCAATTTGATTCGTTTGCAGTAAATGTTTTCGACTGGACGAACAATGCTCTCGGCACTGGAGATAGGCACTCCACTGGCGACGGAGATGCTCCAAACAGAAGAATTCGTGTGACGTGTGAAACATTGACTCTCACTGGATCCGTTGAAGTCTTCACAAATGGGGCTGGTACTGCTTCTATTCCTGCTTTATCGGCAACGTTACCCAAAACAGGTACCCATACGATCGTCGTGAGCGAATACGATGCGGACGTCAACGGCGAGACCCGTGCTGGACGACTGCAGAGTGCATCTGTCACCGTCACCATCAGCGCTGGGGCCGTGAGTGGATTTAAAGTATCGACGTCCGCGCAACTTGAATATACTACATCGTTCAGTGAAAGTTTGCAAGTGTCAGAAATCTCAGCGTATTCTGTCGGAGATACGATTCCACTTGCCAACTTTGAGGTCGTCCCCGTTGATGTCGCTGGCAACGAGTCTCCAACAGGAACTTTACCATCCGGTATTACTTTGACGGCATCCATGAATGATTCAAACCGAGATATATATCCATACATATTGGGAGCAAATGAAACGACTATTGCTAGAGAGGCTGTTCTGACTGTGTACGCAGATACTTCACTGTACCCGAGGACTGGTTCTTTGATAGCAACGACGTCGAGTGCTGGTGTCGCAACGTTTTCCGGTTTACATTTGGTGAAGCCGAAGACTGGAACGTACACGCTGACTTTCGCTTCAGGATCATCGTCGTATACTTCGGCTGTTGCAGAGCTTAAAATTACCCCGGGTAGGTCTCAGCATGTCGGATTACTTCCGTACTGTGACCTATCACCCGACGCCTCTGTGTGCGATGAAAGTACAAATTGCACCTGCAACACGTACAGAGCTGCTTCGGATGTACCACTTCATCCCATCAGCGCTTACATTTTAGATGGTGCGTTGAATCCTGTCGGAGATTTTGACACGAAAAGTTGCGAAACATGTCCAGATAGAAAGATTATCCTGTCGCCGAAAAATGTCACGTTGTGTCACGGCGTTACCAACGGCGGCGACGCATGCGAGTGCGCTGGCCTGGCGAGTGCAACCTCGACGTTGGATGGCAAACTTTGTTCACCGACTGTCGCTATCGAGGTGACCCCTGAGTCGGGATTGGGGTATTTTGACGCTATCTTCATAGCCGCTCCAAAAGTCGGGACATACGCAATTGAGTTGTACTCTCCTGGCCTCACGAGTGTAGAGTACTACTTTTCAGTATCTCTAGGAGTAGCCGCAGCTTTCGTGCTGGACAGCGTTCAGGCGAGCAGTGTTCTCACTTCAGAAGTAGAAACTGCTATCTCGACCTCTAGTAATCCCCTTGTGGGACGTTTGTACGATGGCGGAGGAAATTTCATGTCTACGGCGACGCATGGTGAACAAATATTCGTTTCGTGCGAAACTGCAACGTTGGCCGAGTATCCGCAAGGAATTAACCCGGTAATTGGAGGAAAAACTTATGCAGCATCATGCGGGAGCGTTGCACTATGTGCATCTCAGGTACGTTTGTTTCGTTCGACTATCGAATTAATTATTCATTTCCAGAAAAAATATTAACGTTTTATTTAATTGTAGAGCGCAACGGCAGGAGTTGTGGAGTTCAAGAATCTAGTCTTACTTGCACCTACTGCAAATGTACACACGATCATATTTACTATGAATGACAAGCAGGTGGCATCGTATGAAGTCACTGTACAACTTGGACAAGCAAGTAAATTAATTGTGGCAAATTCGCCCGAGACGTCTTATCAAGCTGCGGCATCGACGAAGCTCGGTTTGATCGAAATTACCATCGCAGACGGCGCTGGGAACGTTTTAGGGACATCAAACACCGACGCATTCATTATCACGACTGCAATGACAGGACCAAGGTACATTTGACATAAATTATGTCTCATTAATTAATTAATTAATTAATCATCAAAACAGGCACACTTTTCGGACAACCGCAGGACGTAACAGGACTATCGGCTCTGGATATGGCAATGTGCTATTCTCAGATCTAATTGTTGATACTCCAGAGGTAAGCCGTTCTTTTACTTTGAGTCAGTGTGAAGTTTCACTGATGTGTAATTATTTCGCAGGTTGGCAATTATCTTCTGACGTTCAGTTGTATTGGTTGTGCTGCAATTGGGCTCGTGATTGAGCCTATGTCGTTTGGTTTCAGTATTTACCTTGGAGATCCAGCTGCGCTTGCAGTTGCAACGGTACGATTCACTCTTTTATATCTCTATCGAATTATTTTATTAATTAATTAACGCAGTCTTACACTTCGCATTCAACTGGGGAGACACTGACATTGCAAAGCAGTTATAGTACTGCCAGGGAAGTACCACTGAATTCATTCGTTGTGCAAGTGATCGATGGAGCATCGAACATACTGAACTTGCAGTACGAAATCGACGTGGAGGCTACTCCTGTGAGCGTTGGATCCTGCACTACGTCAGCGATTGAAATGGCGTACACGCCCCAGAGCGTGATTTCTGGTGTGGCGATTTTCGATGATATCGTCGTCAAAAGACCTTGCACGGGAACGTATCACTTGACGTTCAGCTCACCAGGGCTTTCGTCGGTCTCAACTCTGCTCACTTTCAGCACTGGCTATCCATCAACTATCGATGTGTGCACAGTGAATTCCTATACGCGAGTCGAAACTGGGTTGTGCAATGATACGCACACGTACGTCGGTGCAAGTGATATGGTTGTGCAAAGTTTTTCAGCACAATTGACTGATCCAGGTGGACTTCACGTTGGTAACGCTTGGGATGCAGAAGCACGTAACGTCACAGTTGAGCTTGAATCATTCGTGCTGGCCCCTGGTCAACCTGAGGTGGTCTCCACTCCATCCCTCATTGCCGATTGGAATGGCTCCCTTCTCGCGTCAAGTGGCGCGGTTGGATGGTGCGCAGATACCATGGATGCAAATCCTCGGAACGTTGTCGTTCGAAACCCTCTCACGGGCGGGTTATCATATGAAGTACGATACTCAAATCCTGCGGCGGCGTATTGTCGGGAAATTTCATACAGTGGAGTAGCACCTGATACACACTATAACGTGGGACTTAAAATCGATATTGGTCTTGCTGGTGTTTATCGTTTACGAATAGCTTCCTATTGTGGTCCGGAACGCTGTCCTGGTGCAATCTATCCTACGCTTGAGACAGATTTGTTACAGTTTACAGTAATACCAGGAGCGCCAGCAGCTCTCAAGATGTTGACTGCTCCGCCCTTCGTAAATGAGAACGATTTTGCACTTATACCAGCTCCCGAGATTGTTTTAGTAGATTCAGTGGGAAACGTCTGCACGCAAGTGGACACATCGATCGCAGTGAGTGTCACGCCATCGCTTACGAATCTTCTTGGAGCTGTGGGCGAAATGGTATCTGGTGCGGTCAAATTTGATAATCTCAAGCTTGTTGGCGAACGTGGAGCCGAATACCGCTTAACGTTCACTTCTGATACGTACAGTCTCAGTACTACTTCCGAGAGACCGTTGACTGTCATGAACTGCTCGTCTATCAAGCCCAACAGTGCGCTATACAATGGCGAGTGTTCGTGCATGCCTGGCTTTACATCTGATTTGAGTGGAGAGACAGGATATACCGCTGATCTCGATAGTTTTTACATCGAAAGCAATACGACGCTATACAAAACCACGATAGGATCTACGGACTGGATCAGCGCACTTCACCCTTACGGAGTCTGCGTTCCGTGTGCGAACGGATTTTACAAGTCATCGCACGGTGCAGATGCGTGTGTTTCTTGCCCAGATCGTATGGATACGGCTCGTTCGGACGGTATTTTGAGAAATCAATACTACGCATCTTCTGGAACTCTTGTTCTAGGTTCCTTGGCTCATGTAGGCAAGGATGCGTGTCATTGTATCTCTCAGACGCAGACGCCATTTTTGAGTTACTATCGCCAGCTTCCACTGGACGCGTACTTGTGTGGAGATTGCCCCGTAGGTGGTGAATGCGATGGAGACGTCATCGAACGCGTGAGAGCTCTCCCAGGTTACAGCAGATTTAAATTAACGTCACTTACTTTCAGAGAGTGTCCTTTTCCTGAAGCATGTTTGGGAGGAGTCAACAGCACTTGCCTCGATGGCGGTTACACAGGGAGTCGTTGCGCAGCGTGTAGTAAAGGTTACGCGTATGATCCAATCAAGGGAGCTCATCCTCCAAAGTGCTATGACTGCGCATCAGGTGCATATTCAGTAATGAATTTACCTATTATCATCTTGAACTTTCTGTGGTTCTTTATTCTGGCATGGCTCATTCGTCGCATCAATTTACGACGGGGATCTCAGGCTGTAAATTTAGTAAAATCTTTCGTTACATACTTACAAATGACTGCGTTGGCGAAAAATCTAGATTTGAGCTGGCCAGACTCGGTCAAACAATTTTTATTGTTGGCCGAGAAACTGTCACTGTTGGATATTCGTTCATCTGCATTCAAGTGTGCATTCAACTGGAACTTTTATCAGAATTTCGCGTTTCATGAACTTTTACCCATCTCGCTTGGTGTTGTGTTATTCATCTATTTTACAATCGTGAAATATGTTGAAGAATTAAAAGAAGAGATGGCCAAAGCGCGAATACAAGCGAGTAAAAAGAAGTCTGCAAATGCTGATGACTCAGCGGAAGAGGACAACAACGACTCAAAAGTCAACGTGGGAGCGCAATTAAAGAAAGATGATGGTGCCGCAGGATTAGAAGAATCTTGGCAAGTCAACGCTTATGATAAAATCATTTCTTGGCTTGTTGTCGCTCTGTGGTTACTTTATCCCACGTTGGTACAATACTTCATTGAGTTTACGCAGTGCACCGGGTCCCACGGGGATGAGGATCGACACTTTGTGTCTGATTACTCTCTCCAATGCGCTGGACCTTTGTACAGCACGCTATGGGTAGTCGTGGTAGTATGCATGATTTTGTATGGCTTGGGAATACCGATGTTGCTCTTACATATGTTGAGTGGTGAGGACATCACAAGTTCGCACAATTCAGTTCTCGTGCAATACCGTTTTGGACTGCTCTTCAAAGGTTTAGACATCAAGTGTACTTGGTGGTGGGAATGGGTTATCTTTGCTCGAAAGTTTGCGCTCATCATTGCTGTTATTGTGTTCCAGCAGAGCCAGGTTTTCGGCGGCTATTGCGCAAATTGTTTGCTTCAATTTTTCTTTTTGCTTCACATCATCGCGCGTCCGCACGTCTCGGTTGAGCACGGAAGGATTGAAACCAATGGCTTGCTCACGGCCATGGCTACATTCACTGGTGGTTTGATTTTTGCACAGTCGAGTTCTGATGATAGTACCGGTAGTAGCGGGGGTCTGATTGTCTTCATGACAACCGCATTTTTCGTTGCACACTTCTGGACGTGGTACACTTTTGTGCGCACCCTGCGCGCGCTTTTCAAAGAGGAAGGTGAAGAAGCCATGATTTCTCGTGCGGTTCGTGATTTGGAATTCGAAGACGAGGTCGTCGACCACTTCGATAATAAACGTGACGCCGCCATTATTCAACAAGAAGCTCTCGCCAGGGAGCACGAACGCATCCGTCTGCGTGGCATGGTTGGCGAGCGCCTTCCGTTTGCCGACGACGACTTGTTGGACGCCATCAAGCGAGATTCCACGATTGATATTCGCACCGAACACAAGGAATTGAGTGCTAAACTCGAACATCTTCGTGAAAAATGGAAAAAGCGCAACGCGCAGAGAGACGACAGACACGTCGCTCTCGATGAGCGTCACCTATCAAACATGGAGCGTCGCGCGTCCAAGCGCGCCGCCGACCAAAACGAAAACGTAACCGATAAAACATAGTAGCTTAGGCACAATCACATTCGCGCGCGCGAGTGTGATTTGTAATCATAGTCATAGCTATCACGATATTCGCACACACCTTTATCTTACATCCTCACACCCTCGTCGCACCGTCATCGTTCTGCGCGTATTGTCCTCCTCGTCGCGGCATTCGCCCACCATCCGTGGTCACAACGCCTCGATCGCTTTTTGTGCGTGCGGGGGTAAATCGAATCCAAAAATCGGGTGAATTTTTGGGACGTGTGCTCCTGGTCATGATCGGTGAAATCACCCACCAAAAATGTTTGGTTAAAAAACCACCGATGAACAACCCTGAAAAAATTCTGCGAGGTAAATATACATACATCGCGTTCGAATGCCATAGAATACGACATCACGACCCCGACGAAGATTCTGATCCTCCCCGCGAGCGCCGAGGAATCGCGTGATGGATGCGCGACGCGCGACACTTTGCACACGCACACAACGTACTATGTCCGCCTCTACCTCCACGTTCGCCGGTAAGGCCATCGCCCAAAAGGTTGCGCTCAAGAAGACGCAAAAGGCCAACGTCACCGTTCGCGCCTCGGCCGAAAAGGTGCGCACACACGCGCGACATCGCACGCATCGATGCGCGATGGGTGACATCGAAACGCGCGATATGCGTCGCTATTGACCGTGCGAACGCGCGATCGATGACGAGCATGATAACACATGAAATGTTTCTCACGTGTTCGTCCTCTCGTCATGACGTTCGCGTGGTCGATGGGGCGCGTATTCCACCCCGATCGTCGCGATTCTCGCGCTCGTCAACATCGCATCCAAATCACTGACCGATCGTTCGCCGCACGATCCGTGCGTTGTTTCGCTCGCTTTAGGCTGTGTCCTTCTTCGCCGCCACCGCGGTTGTTTTGTCCGCCACCCCGTCCTTCGCGGCGACGAGCATTGAACTCACCGACAAGCGCTCGGAGAACCAAAACGGTCTTCAGTTGATCTACGAGGTGCGCGCCCCACGCCCATCGCGTTTCTCAGGCGCAACCGTATCCAGAGTGGATTTTGTCGATTTTTATGCCCCGCGGATGATTGCCTGATCGTTGGATGACGGTGGAGTGTTTCTAATCGAACCTCTGTGTGTGTGTGTGTGTGGTACTGACGGTAAATATAACGTGTTATTTCATACCGCAGGCTCGCGATTTGGACATTGACGCCAAGCCGCGCTCGGAAGGCCCGTCCCGCTTCTCCTTCCAAAAGCTCTCGACGAAGGAAACCACGGCGCGCGCCAAGGAGTCTGTGGTGCGTACGCGCGCGCTCGACTGAATCTGAATCGCGCGCACGCGCTCGTTTGAATAGACACGCGCACACGATGGATGTGTGACTGACATGTTACCTTTTTTTCATTCGATACAGACCCGCATCAACAAGGATGTTGGTGAATACGTCGGCAAGAAGTACTGGACCCAAGCGTCCAACGAGCTTCGCCGCCAAGTCGGTACCCTCCGCTTCGACATCAACAACCTTGTCGACGCCAAGGGTGGTGACTCCGCGTCTGCCAAGGCTTTCTACAAGAGCCTCGAAAAGCTTGACTTCGCTATCCGCCAAAAGGACCAAGATGCCGCCACTGCGCTCCTTGCTGAAGTCCAATCGAGCGCCAACGCGCTCATCGCCTCCCTCGCTTAAATTCTGAGCGACGACGACGAGAAGAGACGCGCTGGAGATGCAGCACCGAATTTAGTCAACATGATTGCTATAGCCATGATTTCGGTGTTCGGGGTGTATTGCGAGTTATTAATGTAATAACAAATGCGACCAGAACAACAACCGAGATCGAATTTCAATCGAAACAAAGCGCCTCCCTCTGTCTACACATTCTCAGCGCGCGCGATGCTCCACGTCCTCACATCCCATCGCGACTGGTGCACCGGCGAGGGTTCACATGTCGTGCACTATACTCTCTTCGATACCATGCGCGTCGTCGTATTCGCCGCGAGTGGCGCGGAGCACGCCCCGGGCGGCGCCAAAGCCGTCGACGTCTGCGTCGGCAGTGGCGTCTGTGCCATCGTCACGCCGCTCCGCCGCACGTCTCGGGTTTAGCCAAAGCATAGCACACGATAGATACCGACGAGGACATCGGCATAGCACACTAGTCGTCGCGTTCGCGAACGTTCTCGGCGATGGCGCGCAGGAAGATGCTCGCGACGACGTCGTTGAAGAGTCGAGTAAAAGGGCGAGCGTGCAGCTGCCGCAAACGAGGCGGAGAGTGCAAATGACGTTCACGTGCAATAAATGCGACGGCAAGACGCAACGGATGATAAATCCAGATGTACTAGAAAAAGGCACAATGTGGGTGCAGTGCGGTGAGTGCGAGGCGTGGCATCAAATCGTTGACAACCTCGGTTTGATTTTTGATTTGTCTGGGGAATGGGAAAGCGACGCAAAGGATATTCGACGAGCGATGCGTGAGCGAAGAAAAGAGTCGGAGGATTGATTTGATCTATATATATAAATACACACTCTATTGTTATTGCTATACTGGTACATCAATCTAATGTTGTTCATGCGTAATATTCCATCGTTTGCACGAGTCCTTCGGGAAGAATTGGAACGCGCTCTTTGTCGTGCAACTTTTTGGCGTACATGAATGCACCGACAAACATCGTCGACGCGATAGCAGCGATGATGTACATCGCCACGAAAGGCACGGAGGTGAAACCCAAACCATCAAAGGTATTTGAAAGCTCTACGCGCCCAAGAGATGACTCGGGCGCTGAATCGGCGACGCCCGCTGTTTCGCTGTTTGTCACAACTTTCGGCGGCTTTTGATTGAACAAAGCGCTCTGTTTCAACGCGCACCTTGCTCCACCGCCGTGACTAAATTTGCAATGATAGTTGAAATGCTTTTGTAACGAGTTCACAGTGAGCTCGTGCGGCATCTTCAGAGCTTCATTCAGCACAGATTGAATCATCGAAACATCCATGCGTACGTTTGCGGCTTTGCCTTGTGTCAATGAAAGAGATGCTGCCCAGCTGTAAAGCATTTGTCGCGTACTAACTGACTCATCGTCTCCATCATTCTTAGCTCGAGGCACGAATAGCGGAGGCGTGGCGATTCGGTAGTTGACGTCCAAGCCGACGCCGTCCGCTAAAATGCAGTCATCAAACTCCACGCACGTCGCCGCACACAAGTTGATTTTACCATTTCTTGGTGCGCGGTAAGCTTTCACTAATTGTTTCATCCCTCGGCGACTAATCAAGTATGCTTGCGTACTTGCAAGGTTTCGCGTACTCTTTGGAAGTGTGTGAAGTGTGTATTTGGGCGTTTTTGAGCGCAACCGCTGCCAGTCAAAAAACAACTCCTTCACCTCCTGCTGACTCCCTATCGCAGACAGCTGCACGACGGTCCAATCATCTGGCAATGCTAATGCGAATTCTTCCAAATTGTTCGCCCACGTAGGCATTAAATCTGGCGCCGCGTCGTCTTCTAAAATCAACGCCACCTCTGCACCGTCGTCAAACGCCTTGTAAATCGCCGTCAAGTGCGACAGCGACGTACTCAATGCCGCCATATATTGCGAGCTCAGCTTCTTCACACCATCATCGACGTAAAAACTTCTCGGCCACGCTCTCTTGGTGGCACATCGCGCCTTATCTATGGCGTTTTCCAAGTCGGATTCTCTCATGGCATCCACAGCCGGGACGCGTTGAAGACCTTCAAATCCCGCAAAATGACTCTCCATAGCCAACCGAGCATCAATATTCGCACGACCATTCACGTAATACGTCTTAATATCACCACTCGTCTCCGCTCGCGTGCCTGATATCGCCGCAAGCACTGCCCCAAGCACCGCCAACCACCAAAGGGTGTTGTTCCAAATCATGCGCCTTTCCCTCCGCATCCTCGTCGCACGCATCGCCAGACCCCCACGCACACGCGCATCCATCACAAGTACCTCTTCATACGGCGTTGGCGACTTACAAATCGTGAATCGCCGCACTCGAGTCGCGTTGTGATGCCAAATCACCGGCCCGATTTGGTGTTCGCCGCGCCGCTTAGGGTTCGGGCGCCGTTCCGCACGTGGTCTTCCCCACGCTTGAGCGCGACGACGACGACAGACGACGGCGCGTGCGACGCGTGCGACGACGAGGACGACAGCGATGATGCAGTACGTCTCGCAGTCGGTCGTGAGCGCGCCACGCGTCGCGAGCGGCGCGTCTGCTCGCGCGTCTTTGCTGCGTGTTCGGTGCGGTGGTGGCGTGCGCCGCGCGGTCGGGGCGTCGGCGTTCGCGACGGCAGCGACGACGGTGCGCGAATGTCGACGAGAGCGATGCGTGGCGTCGGTGTATCACTCGCGATGCGCGGTGGTGGTGCGGGGAAAACGTGGAGAGGGAGACGAGCGAGAGGCGCCCGAGGTGAAGGCGTCGTCGACTTCGTCGGCTTCGGATGACGAGGCGTTTACAAAGTGGTTGCTCAATGCGGAGATACCGTCTATGGGGAAAAAGACGCTCAAATCGCTGTCCTCGTTACCGTTAGCTATCGGAGAGTTGTTAGTGATTGCTGGATTCAGCGCGCTCGGGACGGTTATCGAGCAGAATAAAGGGTACTCGTGGTACGTGGCCAACTATCCCACCGAGAACCCGACGTTGGGGTTCATTGATTTCCCGTTAATCTTAGATTTGGGACTGGACCATATTTACACGACGTGGTATTTTTTAGGATTATTAGGTTTATTAGGAGCTTCGTTGACGGCGTGTACTTTAACGAGGCAATGGCCAGTGTGGAAAGTCGCGGCGAAGTGGAAATTTCTCGAGCGGCGAGCGGCTTTGCTAGCCATGGATGAGGGCGAGGCCGTCCCGAGAGCTCGTCTTAGCGATCTCAACGAACTTTTGGCTCAACGTGGTTACCAAGTGTTTGTCAAAGGCAAAACGATGTACGCATTCAAAGGTTTGATTGGTCGTTTAGCGCCGATTGGCGTCCACGCGGCGTTGCTATTCACCCTCGGCGGCTCGGCGTATAGCGGACTGGGAGGTCTGAGTGGCTCAGTGATGGTTCCCGATGGCACGTCGTTCGAAATCGGCAGCGGTCTCAATCGTGGGTCGCTTCTGTCCTCCATGCCTGGGATTGCAAAATCTAGCGTGCAAGTGAATGATTTTACGATTGACTACTTGCCGAATGGACAAGTGTCACAATTTTATTCAGACCTGAGTGTCATTGATCCCAAAGGCAAAGAGTTGACGCGAAAGACAATTTCTGTGAACATACCACTGCGTGCTGGCGGAGTGACGATGTATCAGACCGATTGGGCGTTGTCCTCCATGCAAGTTACGGTGGAAAAACCGAGTGGCGTCGAAGGCGTCGCCGGCAAGGAGAACACATATGTCCTTCCCATGGCGTCTTTAGAGGGTAAAAGTGGATTCCAGGGTCGCATTTGGGGCACATTTTTACCTCTGGATTTCGAACAGGATCAGCGTCGCGGAATTTCAATTGTAGCTCGAGATTTCCAAAGCGTTGCCATCTACGACAGCAAGGGTGCGTTTGCTGGCGTTCGTCGGCCAGAGAGTAAAAAGCCGATTGTCGTCGATGGATTGAACATCGTGATCGGTAACGTCAAAGGGAGCACTGGATTGGAATTAAAAACCGATCCAGGTGTGCCATACGTCTACGCTGGTTTTGCTGGGCTCATGGTTACGTCGTTTCTGAGCCTCTTGTCGCATTCGCAAATTTGGGCCATTCAGGAAGAAAACGCCATCGTCGTAGGTGGTAAATCCAACCGAGCAAAGGAAGAATTCAAGACAGAGCTTGATGATGTGTTGAATTCCATTCCCGAGTATGTTGACTAGTTGATTTTTTTAGCTTGCTTGCTTGCTTCTACTGTATTAATTTTATTTCTATCATTTCTAAAGTTCTACGCGGGCGGCGCTTGGTCTTGGTTTACCCATGCCGCCACCCAAACCTGCTATTCCACTAAAATGCTCGTCGAATAACACATGACCAAGGTGCTTACGTCCATAGTATTGAGCTTTATTCAACGCATCCACTGCGAGCTTTTTTTCGTTGTGGCGAATCAAAATC
>Ga0222715_10002526_pt1 | contig 16680 bp, 8 predicted proteins | sample C33_9DmetaG_FD_165056 | JGI IMG/M metagenome (GOLD analysis project Ga0222715, IMG submission 165056) | Estuarine water microbial communities from San Francisco Bay, California, United States - C33_9D | ecosystem: Environmental > Aquatic > Marine > Unclassified | place: USA: California... | reverse complement strand
CTTCTTCTATAATTTCTTCCTGTGTGGTTTCTGTGGACTCGATAACGGTTTCTTCTACCTCTTCCTCATCCTCAACAACTTCAATAATTTCAGGAGCTGGGGGCGGCGGTGGCGGTGGTGGGGTTTTAATCTGTTCTGTTATCGGCACTAACTCATCGTCGTCGTCATCAACATCCAAAGCTTCATAACCATACCTTGATTTGTCATAGGTTTTCCATTCAATACTTTGCCATGCAATAAAGAGCACTGCGCAAAGCCCTATAGCAAAATACAGGCTACTTTTTTTTCTTAAGTCTGCGTTTGGATTTTTTTTTAGTTGCATTAGAATTAATTAGGTTCTGGCTAAAATAATAATTTTAATTTTTAGTATAGTAAATACTTCTATTTACGTATACCAATCTATGAAATAATATCTTTATATGCTTCGTCTGAAAGCAATCCTTCAATTTCGGAGGGGTTGCTCAATTTTATTTTCACTATCCACCCTTCCCCATATGGATCGTCGTTCACCAATTCAGGCGTATCTTCCAATGCATCGTTAAAAGCAATTATTTCGCCCGATAAGGGTACAAACAAATCGGATACCGTTTTTACGGCCTCAACGGTGCCAAAAACCTCCTCTTTAGATAAGGTTTCCCCAACAGTTTCTACCTCTACATACACAATATCACCCAGCTCACCTTGAGCAAAATCGGTAATACCTACAATAGCTTCATCGCCATCAATAAGTACCCATTCATGATCTTGAGTATACTTTACTTCTTGTGGAATATTCATGTTAGAATTTTGGTTACAAGTACTGCAAAAAATGTTTAATTTCCAAAATTATAGCGCAAGGTAAATCCAGAGCGAATATTGGTTTGAGGAAAGGCTGTAGATATGGCAAATTTTGAGAACACATGGTCGTAGAAGAATAAGGCGGTAAAGTTGCGTGAGAGCGCATAATCAGCAGAAACTTTTAGCGACCAAATGCGTTGCCCGGCAGTAACTTGATCGCTCATCAAGTCTAAGTTTCTAATAAGGGTAATATTATCCCTAACCGAAAGGTCTCCTTTGATGTTTATATCTCCTTTTAAATTAGTAGCCCTACCCCCTATATTTGTCTTAAACTTAACATTTTTAATGCGATATCCCATTCCTACTATCCATTCATCACCCGAGGTTTCAGTAAGTAAATTGTTGTCTAGCGATAGCGATAATGCCCGGTCTTTTCGAATTTCTGTCGAAAGTTGTAAATTGTTTTTAAGTTCAAAGTCCAACTTAAAAAGTGGATTAAATTGCTCTACCAAGTTTACGTTCGTGTATAAAATTTCGTTCAAGTAATTTCCCGACTGATCTGTCTCGTTAGGCTGATATTCCAGATTGGTTGCAAAAGCATTAAGTGTATGGCTTGCTCGATAACCGTGTGAAATTGCAAAACGATTAAATCGTTTTTTAAAGGACTTTAAGCGCATGAAACCGGTATATTGAAGATTCCAATTGGGAAGTGGAAACGAGCGAGTTGCTTTTGTTGTCACATTATTTGGGTCTGCACCCGTATAGGCTGATAAAAAGGCTGGAATCAATACCGCTTGATTGTTTTTGCCATAGCCTTTAGGGTAGCCATCGTCATCTAAATCGCCTGCGGGTATCCCGCCTGCAGCAGCCAAGCGTTGGGCAATAACCAATCTGTTGTTTCTTAAATCTTCAAAGGCTTGCGAGTCCAATCCATTTCCGCTAAAAGCTGTGCGAAGCATAATGGTAGAAATTTCAAAATTTCCGAAAAGACGCGGAGATAATGCATTATAAACTCCATTTACCACGCTATAGTTTTCGGCATTATTTTCAGCATAGCTTCGGTTTCCAGTAAGGTCTAATTGTAATCCCTGAAGCAGCCCTACGGTGGCGTTGTAACTCATTTCGGTATTGCTTACTGTTGTGTAGGCTTGATTAAAGTTGGGGAAAGCTGTAAGCCAACCTTTTTTTGCAGCTTCGAAACGAATGTCTTTCTGTTGTCCCATGGCAAAAGCCAAACCAGGATTTTGTGTGCCTAAAAACCCAATGTTTTGTGTGTAGCCCGGAAGTACTGTTCCATTATTTTCACTGTAACTAAATTGTATTCGCTCCAATGCAGTAACTAGCCCCACAAGAGTGTTTTTGATTTTCACCACTGGTTTCTTTTTGGCAGCATTACCTGTTTTCTTTCTAAGATTAAGTGCTGAATATAAAGTTCTCATGTTGGCATTGCCATTCCACTGTATCGTATTCGCATTTTGTAAGGTGTGAACGATTCCTAGGGTATTGTTGTTTTCGTCGACCACATCCGCAAGAGATGACGATCCGCGTTGCCAATTGAAATTCCCACTGTAAGAATATGTTGCGTCAAGGAATGAAAGAATTGGAATAAGTTTAAAAGGCAATTGGTATGTTGCTCCAATAGATTGATCAAAACGATCCATTTGCCCTATATCCCAAAGACCGTCCCATATATCGAGTTCTTTATTAACCCGTGTAGTTCCAGCAGGACCGTCTTCCATATAATTCCTAACAATATTTCTGCTTGAAGCCGAAAAGTCCAAACGAAGAGAATTTGTTAGGTTGTGATTAACGGTAAAAAGCCAGTCAAACAAATAGTTACGTTGTTGTAAATCGGGCAACGCAATCTGATTTGAATTATCTATACCTTCTAAATATACTTGCCTAAAGCGCTGATTTTGGAATGTTCGGTTGATGTTAGCACCAAGTGACACCGAACTGGGCATGAGATTAAAATTTAGTTCTGATAACCACCGTAAATACTGTTTTGATGCTATTGCCTCAACTTTAGCTAGTGGTTTGACTGAAATTGGCTTAAACGAATAATTGTATCCCCCGCCCAAACGCACATTTTTATAGGCATAATCCTCAATTTCAAAATCGCGGCGTTTTTCTTCATTATAAGAATAAGAAAAATCAAAGTTTTCAATGTCGAAAAAATTCTCTTTGGCTTCGCTATTCCGCTGTTTTCGTACTCCAATTAGGTTTATACTTTTAAGTTTAGAAACACTAATTGCCTGTTCACGAATAGAGTCTCGTTGCGATTCACGACTTGCTGTATCTAATCGGTCTTGTAATTTTATGTCTCTGTAATACGGGTCGTATTTTGGCGTGATGACTTCCTGATTAAAGCTATAGCTTACAGGTAAAACCAATCCCCATTTTTTTGGAAACAGCATTCCTGCATTTACACTTGTGGTAACCCCATAGGAGCGAGTATCATCTTGACTACGTTGATTTGGCGATTGATCAATAGATCCAAAACCAACCGTTGAAATTCCACCATTAACGGTAACATTAGCGAAGTCGGCAAGGTTAGCATCTACAGTTCCTAAAGCTGCCCAGCCCCCTTGCGAATCTATCTCTGATAATCGCAACTCATTGAACCAGACCTCACCACTTAGTTTTTCACCTACTCCGGTATTTGGATTTTTTATCCCTACAACCAAGGTCCGTATGGCGCCCAAAGTAGGGTTTCCTCTAACTGCCAATTTATATTTTTTATCTCCGGGAAGGGTCGATATCGGGGTAAACTCATTAATAGGGTTTAATTCTTCATCAAAATATGTAGCTCCTGTAATTTGACGGTTTGAAATTGATTTTGCTTTTAATTTGGTAAGTAAATCCACAGGAATGTCAATTTCATTACTCGCATTTTGCCATATTTCTTCAGCACTCAAATTATTGGAAACCCCTGCCGTGAATGCCGTGGGTTTAAGGGGAATTTCAATTTGGTAATAATTCTCTGTGATATCTGTGCCTAATCGTACAAATGCTACGATGCGCTTATCGAATTCATCTTGAGCGCCCTCACCCGGAAGTGGGTTTTCTCCAGTGATGGATTCGGCGTGTAAGAACATCCGCAATCTTTTGTATTGACGCATATCCAAATCGATATGTTTATAAACACCTTCACCGTCTTTTGGCTCTAAATCTTTAACTCTTAACGACAAGGATTGCTCATTTTCACGAATAAGATTGTTATAACTATTAAGGGTTTCGCGCACGATTCCAGGAGGGAGTTTATATCGAATGGGCGTTCGAGTTTCATTCTCTAAAATATTCACTGCACTTACCTCAAGTTGTGTATTTGGGTACGTAATATCTTGATTGTTCAAAGAAGTGGGAACTCTTGTCCAATCGGCACGAACAACATCTAATGTGCCAAAACGAAATACTGTAGGGTTTTTGAAGCCAGTTACCAACATACGCATAAACCGAATAGAACGTAAATCTTCCATTCCATTTATGGCTTCAAAATAATTTTGATAAGATGGCGTTTCATAATAATCGGGTACCACAGGAATACGGAATTGCAACCAACGTGCAGTTATTACCTGTCCGTTTGGAAGTTCAATATTATCGGTCTCGCGAACATCAAATAAAAAGGGATGTGACCCCACCTGCATGTTTTTACCTATAGGAATACGATACTGAAAATATCGATCAATCGTATTCATGGTGTTGTCCTGATTTAAGTCTTCGGCATCGGGTGTGGTATATGATCCGCGAAACTGCTCGGTTACCTCTAAAGGAGAATTTCCTTGTGTCCCATTGTAGTTTTTATATCGCTCTAAGATAGAGCCGCTCCCTTGTCCAAAATAAGAGTAGTTATCTCCTGCAGGATCTTCCGCTGGACCATTAGTATATATAAGGCGTTCTTCCTCATCCGTAAGTCCATCCAAACCAACATCTTGAAGTGCTCGGTTTCGACCATCTCCATCAAAAGCATATACAAGCGACTGAGTTGCGGGGGTAACCCCCCATGCTGTTGTGTAAGTTGATGTGTTTTGTCCAGAGGCAGGAAGGCCATTTTCGTATTGCTTTCTACCATCCTTAAGTACGTCTTCAGATATGTTCCCCAAATGAAAAACCAACTCCCCCAAATCATTGGTTGCACTAGTTTGCTCTGAAAAGGTGTCAAGTAGCCAAAATTCGATATACTCTACATTAGATTGACTAAAATCAGTTGAAGACATGGCTCGAGTAATTCCTGCCCAGTTATCCTCTGGGGTTGTACCAAAAGCTGGGGCATTGTTATATGGACCTCTTTCGGCTGGATAATACGCCATATCAAAAGTATATTGTACCGTTGACTGTCCTTGAACGACATCTTGTTGTGGGAAAATTTCGTCCACAAAAATGCGTCGAGTAGCATTATTCGATAGGTCGTTGTCTGATATACCGCTTGGTCTTCTTCGCGAATAAAATAAGGGATCGATATTATACCATGACAATTTTGCTCGCTGATAACCTCCACTGATATCATCAACGCCAACGTTTCCTCCTATTATTGGGAGTTGTTGTGATGGTGCCGGCACACTTGACAGGTACCAAGAATAAATGTCACGAATATCAAGGTTGGTTTGAGTTCCTTCAAAATCGTCAATGTAGGTAGTAACAGCATTATCAAGTTGTGTGCCTTTAGGTGCGCCAACTTGCAAATAAGCTGCCTCGGCACGGATGGATACGTTTGATGGTACTTGCGTGTCAATGTTTGGAAGTTTATTCACCATTCTTGTGAGAAAAGGAATTTCTTTGGAGAACGTTCCGCTAAGTCCAAACATACTATTATTTACAGGCTCCGTACCATAGTTTGCTTTTTGGGTAAGAGGACGTTCGCTTAGACGCATGTAGGTTCCGCCCAGTAGTAAATCATCGTTTACTTTATGTTCAGCAGTAAAGCCCATAAAGCGCCGGTTTTGCTGTCCAAAAAGCGAGTTGCTTTCGGTTGATACTTCAATTGGTATATTGGAGTTTTTGATGCCTTCATTGAGAATAGTAACACGACCAAGTTGGTAATTTACGGTGTAGTCCAAACCCTCTTGTAACAATCGTCCCCCAGCTGTGACCCTAACTGAACCGCGCTGTACATTAAATGCGCCCAATGCAATTCCTTGTCCTCCGCCTGAGGACTTGTAGCGCCCTTTTAACTCAAATTTATTATAGCGTTGATAATCTGCGGCATCGGCTTTTGTTATGTCATACATCTCTTTAAAGACATACTTTTTTTGGTTTTGATTATACCGATTCCTGTCAGAATAGTCCTCTTGAGGGTCATTTGATTTTAACAACTCAAAAAGATACTTACCAAAGGGCTCTATGCTAGGAAAAATAATCTGTCCTTGTTCTGGGAACACCGTAATTCCACTGACAAAATCAAAAAAACCATCGCCTTCTGCTACTGCATCTTGATATACATTAAGCTTATCTAAACCAAATAAATTCAATAAAATACGTTCATCTGTACCCGCTGGCCAAGAAGCTTCGTCCTCTGGGCGAATAAAGTTGGCTGGAGAGGGGTCGGTGTACAAAATATTGAATACAAACTCTTCTTGTTCGAGCTGAAAAGCGCCAATGTTATAGACGTTTTTCATCATCAAATCAAACACGGGTTGTGCTACATCAAGAACAGAGCTTTTAAGCATTTTTAGAATAAGACTGTTGTTGTTAACAACAGGGGCTACATTTGACCCTGCAATTGTTGTGGCCGCTACACCATCGCCCGCAAACTCTCCTACTTGATACGCCTGTCCATTTACTGTATATTGGAATGCCACTGCCAATACTTCATCATTATTGAGGGGTTGATTTAAGGAAATGTACCCTAATTGTTCATGAAGTCTATATTCCGATGTGTTTAATTTTCTTGCGCTTTCCAGTAACGCATAATCTCGTCCTTCGCTAACTTGTGATGACAAAGTACCAAAGCCATTTTTTGCAGTGGCAATATCGCGAATATCATTTGTTAGCAAACCTGCCCCCCCAATTGCCAAAGGGTCTAGTTTGTTTGCTTCGTTGGCGGGAAATGCACTTGGTGAAGCATTAAAAAATCCCGTTGTCAAATCGTCGAGTATTGTAGCTTCAGGATCTGCTTCACCCAAATCCTGTAAGGCCAATACGTTACGCACATTATTGGTGCGCGACGAACGATTGGTAACCCATACTTCAAGTCTTGTAATTTGTATAGGTGAATTGACATATGGGTACGTTTTTACGGATGAATCATAATTATCCTTAAAATACTGAGCCAAGAAAAAGTGTCGGTTATCTTCATAATCTAAGGCAAATAACGAAAATTCTTCTAGGGTTCCTTCGCCATTGGTTTGAATGGTTTGTGTTTGGGAACGTTGTTCAGAAATAACGGCAGCAATATTGGTATTGCCAAATTTAAGCTGTGCTTTAACCCCAAACAGACTCTGTGCGCCAGATATCAAAGAACTGTTTAGTGGCATGTTTACATTTCCTACTTCAAGTTTTTGAAGGATGCTATCTTCATTCCCACTAACCCCTTGTTCGGCTAGGTTTTTGCCCTTATTTATTAATTCTTTTCCTTTATTAGCCAAGTTTTTTCCCTTGTTAATGGTATTAGTAACCTTGCTGGGAATCAAATCTTCGGGAAAAAAGTCTAACTTAATAATTCGTTGAAAATCAAAAGTTGATTGGGTATCGTAATTAGCATTTACTTTAAGTCGGGTTCCTATGGTTCCTGAAAGGCTTAGGTTAATACGTTGATTAAAATCAAAATTTAAGCTACTCTGATTTCGAGGAGACAAACTAGGATTATCTGACTTTTGATAACGCAATCCCAAATCAATACTTGCCGATCCTTGGGGGCGTATATTGATCTCATTACTTCCAAAAATTGTTTCGAAAAATTTAGCGTTAACATAGTAGTCGGGCAACAAATCCTGTTGGGTTTCTTGATCATCATCAATACCTGCTAGTGCTTGCTGCTTTTCCCTAATATATGCTCGTGTTTTTTCGGTCATTACTCGATTACGGTACTCATTAGGGGTAAGCACTAGGGGTTGCTCGGCGTTAATTTCTCCTACTTTAACATTATAGAAATATAAGTTTAGTTTTGGGTCATAGGTATATGAACTTGCAAATGACGTTGGTTTATGCTTAAAGGCAATCTGCTGTAAGCTTTGTGCCAATAGCAAACTGTCTTTATTTGTTTTGTTTTGACCAAACACGTAAGAGGCACTAAACGCACAAATAAGAATAAAAAATAAGCCGCGTTTGCTATAGGTTTTTCCGTTCATTATAGTTTGTTGAGCGCATTTTTAATAAGGCGTTCTACGGGCATACTAGGCTCTACTTGCAACAACGCATCTACTATTTTTTGTGTTTGTTTTAATGGGTAGCCTAAAACACTCAATGCAGATAACGCTTCTTCTCGATGCGTATTGCTTGAAAACACTGATATTTCACCTTCTTCAAGTAAGCCCGTTACTTTATCGCGCAAATCAACAATAACGCGTTGAGCGGTTTTAGCGCCAATGCCTTTAATTGCTTGGATAGCGACCACATTATCCGTTTGTATAGCTTGTACAACCTCTAGAGGAGTCATAGAAGACAACATCATGCGCGCCGTGTTGGCGCCAATACCACTTACGCTAATCAATAAACGAAAAACGCTGCGCTCTACCTCTTCCATAAAACCATAGAGTGTATGCGCATCTTCACGAATTTGATGGTGCGTGTAAATACAAATGTGTTCATCTTCAGGCAAATGTCCATAAGTATGAAGGGAAATATGAACTTCATATCCAACGCCGCTACAATCTACCACCAAAGTTGTAGGGGTTTTACTAACAAGTCTACCGTTGAGTTGTGTAATCATGGTGAATTTTAGGGTATAAACTTCGGAATAAAAAGGTTTATACCCTAATAGCCGCCAAAGTAATCAAAAAAGAGGAATTTTCCTTCTCTAAGTGCTATATTTTTGGTCCGTATTTTGCCAAATTCCTAGCCTTATTAGTTTGGTATTGCTTAAAGTTTTTAATAAATAGTAAGGCAAGTTTTTTGGTGGTTTTCCAATACTCCTCTTGATTTTTCCAAAAAACAGAAGGGTTGAGAATATTATTTGGAACACGATTACAAGTTTTTGGTATATCTAAATCAAAAACAGGGAGTTTCTCAAAGGACTCCTTCGCAAGACTACCGTCGTGAATAGCATCAATAATAGCTCGTGTATTGGATAATGAAATGCGTTTTCCTTCCTTAAGACCACCACCTATCCATCCTGTATTTACCAACCAAACATTTGTTTTATGCTTGTTTATTTTTTGCTCTAAAAGGGTTGCATATTGTGTGGGGTGAAGCATCATAAATGCAGCACCAAAACAAGTTGAAAAAGTTGCTATAGGTTCTGATACTCCCATTTCAGTGCCGGGAATCTTTGCTGTATACCCACTTAGAAAATGGTACATTGCCTGTTGCGCTGATAGTCTTGAAACAGGGGGTAGAACACCAAAAGCATCACAGGTTAAGAAAATGATGTTTTTAGGATGGTCACCAACACATGGTTTTTTAATTTGATGGATGAATTCGATAGGGTATGCTGCGCGAGTGTTTTCGGTTATAGAAGTATCGTTATAATCAACCGCATGAGACCGTTTATCAAAAACTACATTTTCCAAAACAGTTCCAAACTTTATGGAATTAAATATTTCAGGTTCCTTTTCTTTGCTAAGCCCAACAACCTTGGCATAACATCCCCCCTCTACATTGAATATGCCGTCGTCTGACCAGCAATGCTCGTCATCTCCAATAAGAAGCCTGCTGCCATCTGCAGAGAGTGTTGTTTTGCCCGTTCCGCTTAGCCCAAAAAACAAGGACACGTCTCCATTTTTTCCTTCATTAGCAGAGCAATGCATAGACAAAATTCCCTGCTTAGGCATGATGTAATTTATAATCGAAAAAATTCCTTTTTTCATTTCTCCAGCATATTGGGTCCCGAGAATAACAAACTCTCGGTCTTTTAAACTCAAATCAATACTAGTTTTACTTTTCATAAAGCTTGTGTATTGATTCGCGGTAAACTCTCCGGCATTGTACAACACGTAATCGGGTTTCCCAAAACTTTTTAATTCTTCTTCAGTTGGACGAATCATCATGTTGTGCATAAAAAGGGCATGGTAGGGGCGCGTACAAATCACACGAGCCTTTAAACGTGTTTTTTTGTCCCACCCGACAAATCCATCAACTACATAAATCCTTGTTCTCGTATTAAAATAGTCAATTGCGCGTTGCCTGTTAATCCCAAAAGTGTGTACATCCATAGGGATATTTATATCTCCCCACCAAATATCATCTTGGGTCTGGGGTTCTTTCACAATGCGCTTGTCGTCAGGACTTCTTCCCGTTTTTTCGCCAGAGCTTAATATTAGTGCTCCTTTATCAGAAATAACAGCACTCAAATCATATCGTAATGCTTTAGAATAAAGCTGGGCAGGGGATAAATTTCGATATAATTTTTTTGGTTGTATCCCGTATTCCTTAAGTGTAAAAGAGGGTGTCATTTATAGCAATTTAAGTTAGGTATTCTAAAAGTATCTCTACCATTTCCTTGTTGCCACAGAAAAAAGGAGTTCGTTGATGGAGAGTTTTGGGGCTAATTTCTAAAATTCTTTTATTCATACTTATTGCCAACCCTCCAGCTTGTTCAATCAAAAATGCTATGGGATTACATTCATACATCAATCGTAATTTCCCATTAGGGCTTTTGGCGTTTGAGGGATACAAAAAAATTCCTCCTTTAAACATATTTCGATGGATGTCGGAGACCATAGACCCTATATAACGTGTAGTATATTGAGAGTCTTGCTTTTTACGATCGAGAAGATATTGCTTGATAGCATCAGGGAAAGTCAGAAAATTAGCTTCGTTAAGCGAATAAATATGTCCGTCAGATGGCAATTTTATATTGGGGTGGGACAAATAAAATGTTCCTATTGCGGGATTTAGAGTAAATCCATTTACCCCATCGCCAGTACTGTATACTAGCATGGTTGATGTACCATACAAAATATAACCAGCAGCAACTTGATTTGTTCCCGGTTGTAAAAAATCTTCTATCGAAACATCATAATCTAAAGGAGTTATACGTTTGTAAATTGAAAAAACAGTTCCTACTGAAACGTTTACGTCAATGTTTGATGAACCGTCTAAAGGGTCAATGAGTACAACGTAGTTATTTCCCCGTTCAGAGGGTGAATTTACTTGAATAAAATCTTCCGCTTCCTCGCTAGCTATACCGCAAACAATATTACGATTGGTTAACGCTTTTATAAAAAGGTCGTGGGCAAATACGTCTAGTTTTTGTTGTGCTTCTCCTTGAATATTTGTTGCTCCTGCGTCACCCAATATATCAACAATTCCAGCTTTGTTTACTTCATGACTCACCACTTTGGCTGCCAATCTTAACGCGTGAATTAAGCGGCTAAATTCTCCAGTGCTTTTCGGATGCTTTTGCTGTGTGCTAATTAAAAACTCTCCTAATGTTTGCATGTTTAGCCGTTGTTGAACAAAGCAAATTTAGCATTTTAAATGCGCAAATAAAGAAGTCATTTGACATTCCTTATGCTCTAAAACAATTAAACCACAAAATGAATTGGAAATTACTTTTTTAGGCTCAAAACAGTCGCAAGTTTGTACTTAAATGCGTTTTTAAATTAACTTCTTTTTGTTTTGGGCGTCCACTACAGCAACTGCCGTCATATTTACAATTTCCTCGACACTTGCCCCTAACTGCAAAATATGTACTGCATGGTTAAGCCCCATCATAATGGGACCTATTGAAAGTGCGCCATCCATTTCTTTTATGAGCTTATAAGCAATATTGGCCGCATTCAAATCTGGGAAAAGCAAGGTATTTACATCTTTTCCGGCGATTTTTGAAAATGGGAATCTTGCTGTACGCATGGTCTTGTTCAATGCAAAATCAGCTTGAATAGGGCCATCAACATCAATATAAGGCGCAGAACGGTGCAATAATGACACTGCATCATTTACTTTTTGAGCATCTTCGTTTTTAGAAGATCCAAAATTGGAATATGACAACATGGCAACCCTTGGCTGTAACCCAAAAAGAGTTGCTGTATAAGCTGTCATTTGAGCAATTTTGGCCAAATCTTTGGCGTTTGGGTTGATGTTAATAGAAGTATCTGCCAATAGTAATGGTCCTCGATTGGTAATCATCAAGTTCGTTGTTGCTACTCGATTTACCCCCTCAGCCTTATCAATAACATGCAAAACAGGTTTAAGTACATTTGGGTAGCTTCGACTATATCCAGAAATCATGGCATCAGCATCACCTTCACGCACCATCATGGCGGCAAAATAATTACGCTCCCTCATCCTTCTGTTTGCATCGTAATGTGTTACTCCTTTTCGCTGTCGTAATTTCCAATAGGTGTTGGCATAAGCTTCGCGTTGAGCTTTCACAATATCTTTTTTGGGATCAATAATGGTGATATCCGCATCAAACTCCAACGTTTCCATTAAATTTCTGACACGCTCCTCGTTTCCTAAAAGTATAGGCTGAGCAACACCTTCTTCATATACTAACTGTGCTGCCTTTAGCACGTCCAATTCTTCCGCTTCTGCATACACCACTCGCTGTGGATTTCGCTTAGCTTGACTTGTAATAAGCCTAACCAGTTTTTTGTCTGATCCTGTTCGCTGGTGCAATTCCTCTTGGTATCGCTCCCAGTTTTCTATGGGCGCTTGCGCAACGCCGCTTTCCATAGCAGCTTTTGCTACCGCCATGGGAATAGTGGTTATTAGACGTGGATCAAATGGTTTTGGAATAATATAATCTTCGCCAAAGGCAAATTTGGTAGTATCGTAGGCTATGTTTACCTCCTCAGGAACCGTTTCTTTTGCCAAATCGGCAAGGGCGTGCACAGCTGCCATCTTCATAGCTTCATTAATTTTGGTAGCTCTTACATCTAATGCGCCCCTAAAAATAAAGGGAAAACCCAGTACATTATTTACCTGATTTGGAAAATCAGAACGCCCCGTAGCCATAATCAAATCGTCTCTTGTGGCAACGGCAAGGTTGTAATCTATTTCTGGGTCTGGGTTTGCCATAGCAAATACAATCGGATTAACCGCCATGGCCTTTAGCATATCCGTTGTCATGATATTCGCTTTTGAAAGGCCAATAAATACATCGGCATTAACGAGCGCCTCCTCTAGGGTATGCACGTCTATTTCCGTAGCAAATTCTTGCTTTTGAGCAGTTAGATTTTCTCTATCTGCCCTAATGGTACCTTTACTGTCGGTCATCATCATATTTTGTGGTAATACGCCCAAGGCGCGGTATAATCTTGCACACGAAATCGCAGCAGCACCAGCGCCACTAATCACCATTTTTATTGATGCCATTTCTTTATTTGCTAGCTCTACGGCATTGAGTAATGCAGCTCCGGAAATAATTGCGGTCCCGTGTTGGTCATCGTGCATTACGGGAATATTAAGTTCTTCCACTAACCGGCGTTCAATTTCAAAAGCTTCGGGTGCCTTGATGTCTTCTAGGTTAATTCCTCCAAAAGTTGGGGCAATGTTTTTGACTGTCTCAACAAAAGCATCAACATCTTTTGTGTTTACCTCAATATCAAAAACATCAATTCCAGCAAAAATCTTAAACAACAATCCTTTCCCTTCCATCACAGGCTTTGAGGCTTCCGGGCCAATATCCCCTAACCCTAAGACAGCCGTGCCGTTAGAAATTACAGCAACCAAATTGGCCTTGTTGGTGTATTTATATACATTTTCGGTGGCTTTTTCAATCTCCAAACAGGGTTCAGCTACTCCTGGGGAATAAGCCAATGAAAGATCCCGTTGACTAGCGTATGGTTTACTTGGGTTAACCTCTAGCTTTCCAGGCTTTGGTTTTGCGTGATACAACAGTGCTTCCCTTCGTTTGCTTTCTTGACTCATACACCATAATTTTGTGTAGCGAAAGGTATTGAATTCTTATTGTTTTAAAAACTCTATGTTTCGTTTTAATCCATTAAAGCCTGTGCGCTTGACTGCACTAACCTCAAAAAGCTTATTAAACACTTCTTCCGTAATTTCTTCCCAATCGGCTTTGGAAAGTTGCATCAATTCTGAGTTTGGAACAAAATCAGCTTCGCTATGAGGGGTGGAAAAGCGATTCCAAGGACAGACTTCTTGGCAGATATCACAGCCAAATGCCCAATTCTCAAATTGCCCTTTTACTTCGTTTGGAATGGCGTCTTTCAGTTCAATGGTGAAATACGAAATACATTTGCTGGCGTCTAGTTGGTAGGGCGCAACAAAAGCATTAGTAGGACATGCATCTAAGCATGCCGTACAACTACCACAATGATCTGTTACGGCGCTATCGGGCGTAAGTTCCAGGTCAATGATTAGTTCTGCAATAAAAAAGTACGATCCATTTTGTTTTCGGATAAGGTTGGTGTTTTTGCCAACCCACCCCAAACCGCTTTTTGCGGCCCAAGTTTTTTCTAGAATCGGAGCTGAGTCTACAAATACACGGCCGTCAACATCACCAATATGAGACTGAATTTCATGCATAAATGTAAAAAGCTTGTCTTTGATAACCCGATGATAATCTTTACCATAGGCATATCGTGCCAATTTTGGGGCAGTCGAGTCTTCTTGTGTTTCGCTCGGAAAATAATTGTAGAGTAAAGACACCACACTTTTAGCCCCCGGAACAAGTTTACGTGGATCTAAGCGTTTGTCAAAATTTCGCGCCATATATCCCATCTTCCCATGGTAGTTTTGCGTAAGCCAAGCTTCTAATCTGGGGGCTTCGTCTTCTAAAAAATCCGCTTTAGAAATCCCACACGCCATAAAGCCCAAGCGCTGGGCAATTTCTTTGATTATAACAGCATTTGCGTCGGAGCTCAAAATAAGCCCTTTTGATTGTTCGGAACTGTTTTGCCCAAGTGATTATACGCCTTTTCGGTCACTTCCCTACCCCTTGGGGTACGAATTAAAAAGCCCTCTTGAATCAAAAACGGCTCATACACCTCCTCTATGGTTTCGCCATTTTCAGAAACCGCCGTAGCAAGAGTATTAATTCCCACTGGACCGCCTTTAAATTTATCTATGAGTGTGGTAAGTATTTTGTTGTCCATCTCGTCCAACCCATGTGCATCTACGTTTAGGGCTTTGAGTCCAATTGCAGTGATTTCAGTGTCAATAGTACCATTTCCTTTGATTTGTGCAAAATCACGCACACGGCGTAAGAGTGCATTGGCAATACGAGGTGTACCACGACTACGGCCCGCAATTTCTATGGCGGCTTCTTCCTGAATGGGGATTTTTAAGATTCCCGCACTACGCTCGATAATCCCGGCCAATACTTCACTAGAATAATACTCTAGTCTACTATTAATTCCAAAACGAGCACGCATGGGTGCTGTCAGCAGTCCCGATCGGGTGGTAGCCCCCACAAGAGTAAACGGACTGAGTTCAATTTGTACCGAACGGGCATTGGGTCCCGTTTCTATCATGATGTCGATACGGTAGTCTTCCATAGCGGAATACAAATATTCCTCAACTACAGGACTTAACCTGTGAATTTCATCGATAAACAGCACATCTCTAGGTTGAAGATTTGTGAGTAATCCCGCCAAATCGCCAGGTTTATCCAATACGGGGCCTGAGGTGAGTTTTAAATTCACCTCTAATTCATGTGCTAAAATATGTGCTAGTGTGGTTTTTCCTAGTCCTGGGGGACCGTGTAAAAGTGTATGGTCCAAGGGTTCTTCGCGCTGATTGGCAGCAGCAACAAAAATTTCAAGATTCTCTAGCACCTGAGGCTGCCCACTAAAGTCATCAAAACTAAGCGGCCTTAAGGCACGATCAATATCGTGTTCTTCATTACTTAGATGCTCGCCGGTTGGGTCTAGATGTTCGTTCATCTATCCAAAGATACGGAAAAGAAAAAAGCCTCTTGCGAGGCTTTTTATTAATGCTGTAGTTCTTCCTCCCCTTCCGCTAGCGGAACGTCCTGTGGAATGAAATCCTCATCGTGTCCCGGCTTAGAGTAATCGTATGCCCAACGATGTACGTGGGGAATAGCGCCAGGCCAGTTGCCGTGAATATGTTCAACAGGCGCTGTCCATTCCAATGTATTTGACTTCCAGGGATTTTGAACAGTTCGCTTACCATAGAAAATACTGTGGATAAAGTTGTACAAGAATACCAACTGTGCAGCCCCAGCAATAAGCGCAAAAATGGTAATGATAACGTTGATGTTTGCCAAGTCATCGAAATAAGGGAACGCCGTATTAGAATAATAACGTCTCGGCAACCCTGCCATTCCGACAAAGTGCATCGGAAAAAACACTCCATAAGCACAAATTGCCGTTACCCAAAAGTGAATATAACCCAAGTTTTTGTTCATCATGCGGCCAAACATTTTAGGGAACCAATGATAAACCCCAGCAAAAAGCCCATATAATGCCGAAATACCCATAACCAAGTGGAAGTGCGCCACTACAAAATAGGTGTCGTGCACGTTGATATCCAGGGTGCTATCCCCTAAAATAATTCCGGTTAATCCGCCTGAAATAAAGGTTGAAACCAAACCAATAGAAAATAACATTCCAGTATTCATTTGGAGGTTTCCTTTCCAAAGCGTTGTAATGTAATTAAATGCCTTAACAGCAGAGGGAATCGCAATCAATAGTGTGGTAAACGTAAATACCGAACCCAAGAATGGATTCATCCCCGAAATAAACATATGGTGTCCCCAAACAATGGTAGATAAAAAGGCAATCGCTAAAATAGATGCGACCATAGCACGATATCCGAAAATAGGTTTTCGCGCATTAGTCGCCAAAACTTCTGAAGTTATTCCCAATGCGGGGA
>Ga0222715_10002525_pt1 | contig 16688 bp, 22 predicted proteins | sample C33_9DmetaG_FD_165056 | JGI IMG/M metagenome (GOLD analysis project Ga0222715, IMG submission 165056) | Estuarine water microbial communities from San Francisco Bay, California, United States - C33_9D | ecosystem: Environmental > Aquatic > Marine > Unclassified | place: USA: California... | reverse complement strand
AAAAGAAACTGTTACTTGACGGAATGACGAAAGGTAACGCAACTCTAAGGAACCACGCAATGAAAATCGTGGATCAGTACCATGCAGACAATAAGGAGTAGGTATGGTGCAAAACTGTGGGAACTATGGTGCAAGGCAATTGGGGAGTAGCCAAGCGGTAAGGCAACAGGTTTTGATCCTGTGTACCGAAGGTTCGAATCCTTCCTCCCCAGCCAATTTAAATGGTTGGAGTTTGATAGGACTATGACAATGTGGGTATTAGTATTAATAAGTGTCTTGCCATATAAGATTTCTGCATATGAGAAAGCATCATTTAACTCTATGGAGAAATGTTTTATGGCTCGTGAAGTAGCGTTGGCAGATATGGGATCAATAGATGGATATCCGCCAATTAATCAAAACTTGATTTGTATTAAATCAAACGTAAGGAACTAAGCAAATGGAAATTTTATTCGGAGGCGAAGATTTAAAAGAGGAGATGCCATCTGTTCTTAAAATCTTAAAAGAAAGTACTATTCAAAAACTTGTTAAAGGTGAAGTAGTAGTTACATTTAATAAAGTCAACGGAGATAAACGTGTAATGACCTGCACGTTGCAAGAAGGTATTGTGCCTAAAGCAACTAAGAAAGATCCTGCATCTCAAAAGAAAGTACAAAAGATCAACGAAGAAGTACAGGTAGTATGGGATGTCAATGCAAAAGGCTGGCGCAGTTTCCGTTGGGCAAACGTTACTGAGGTAGCGAGTGTTTAGATTGTATGACTATGTCGCTATAGCAATATTCACGCAGTTGTTTTACTATGGCGTCATAGGATTACTATACGGAGGATTCGTTGGAGGTATTGTATTATTCGTTACCTGGGAACTCTGGAAGATGTATGAAATATGGAGAGTTCAGCAATGACAACAGCAATTCTAATTCCTGCTAGATACGGCAGTACACGTTATCCAGGCAAACCTCTTGTAGACTTAGATGGTAAACCTATGATTAAACGTGTGTATGATGCTTGTGTAGCAACTGGGCGTGATACTTTTGTATTAACAGACAGCATGAAAATTTTTCCGTTGTTTGGCTCAGACAGTTGTTGGATTGAAGAAACACCTTATGAAAACGGAACTGCAAGATGTGCAGGTGCTGTATCAAGTAAATTTTTCAAAGCATACGATACGTTTATAAATGTACAAGGCGACATGCCAGACATCACAGAAACAATGATTGATCGTTGTGAAGAATGGCTAAAGTATTATTCTGTCAGCACTGTTTATACAACAATGCGTAAAGAAGAACAAGATCGTCCAGAAAGTGTTAAAATGGTACGTGCTGGAGACAAGGCTCTTTGGTTTGGCAGAGGTATGACAGGATACGGTGACTGGCACTTAGGTGTTTATGGATACAAACGCAATGCTTTAGAAATGTATCCAACTCTAGAGATTCCTATTGAAGAAGATGTAGAAAAACTTGAACAACTACGTTGGTTAAAGAACGGTTGGGATATTGGTTGTTCGCATGTTGAGTTTGATGGCGTTGAAATTAACACAAAAGAGGATATTCATTTATGGAACTACAAGCATGAGGTCATATGAAGATCAAAATTAGTAACTATCCAAACAGATTAATCTGCAATATACACAGCAACCATATGAATAAAAAGTATGGGTACGTGGATTGGCCCGAATACAAACAAAAAGGTTTAAGGGTCAAAGCACAACCGTTTGCAGAAGTGTGGCGTGAAAAAGCGGAAGATATTATACAATTAATTTATAACTACACCATCAATCTATTCCTTGATAGGCGAGTACAAAAGATAAAGATACATATTGATCGTTGGGATACCTGGAGTATGGATCATACCCTTGCTCCTATCATCTTGCCTATGCTTGTACAGTTGAAAGAAACTAAACACGGCGCACCAATGGTAGACATGAAAGACGTTCCAAAAGAACTACGAGCTACTAAGGCACAACAGAACAAGTATGCAAAAGGTGGCGATGTAGATCCTAAACACTTTGAACGTTGGGACTGGATTATGGATGAAATGATTTGGGCGTTCGAACAAAAGTGCCGTGATAACTGGATGGAAGATTACGATTACAACAAATGGGACAGTGAAGGCGTAAAGTCACACCAAGACCGTATGGCAAATGGCTTTCGACTGTTTGGAACCTACTTTGAAAATTTGTGGGATTAACACAAAAGAGGATATTCATTTATGGAACTACAAGCATGAGGTCGTAGTTAAATAAAACAATGCCGGTATAGCTCAGCAGGTAGAGCAGTTGATTTGTAATCATCAGGTCCCGAGTTCGATTCTTGGTGCCGGCACCATTTTTAGAAAGTAATATAATGGAAATAATTTGGCACATTTTATTAACTGTATGTTTAGGTTCAACTTGTATTGAACAAGACGTACAATGGTTTGACGACAAAGAGCAGTGTTTTAAAATGCTAGATGTCTATAAGGGTATGCCTGCAGATGGAGATTGGGACACAGTTGTTTATCAATGTAAGCCTATAAACTCTTTATCAACATAAAGGACAATTAATGAACAACGAAAACTTAGAAGTATATCCACTGTTTGCTAAAACAATTGTACGCACTCAAGTAGATTTAGAAGGCACAGATTTAAGTAAGATTGAATGGGTGCAAAACTATCAAAACAATATTAGTACTAGTCAAGCAGTACTAGATGATCCGCAGTTTATTAAACTTAGAAAAGAATGTATGAAAGGTATTAATGATTACTTTCACGGTGTAATGAAAGTATCAGAAGATACAGAAATTTACATTACAGAGTCTTGGTTTAATAAAACTAATAAAGGCCAGACACATCATAGACATTGGCATCCTAACTCAACACTTTCAGCAATTGTGTTTATGTCAGGAGAATCTAATAAAGGCGGCAATACTAGTTTTATTACAAGTCAGTACGATACACTTGAATTTGATATTACAGAAGCAAATCTTTACAACAGCAAAAGTTGGTCTGTAGATCCTGCTGTTGGAACAATGTTAATTTTTCCATCGAGCGTAGAACACTTAGTACAACCATACGATGGTGATGAGCCTCGCATATCATTAAGTTTTAATACTTTTGTAAGAGGCAAATTAAATCAACAAACATTAACAAGGTTAGAAGTATAATGAAATTTGCATATTTTAATCCTACGGTAATGGCCGTAGATGATGTTACTGCTGAACAATACAGTAGGTTACGTGAAATAGTAAATGCTGCTCACGAACATAACGAACACAATGATGAAGGCGATCCTAATATTAGCATTAGGGGAGGTCAGCAAGTACAAGTTGTTCCAAATGAATTTAAACTTGATACTTCTTTTTTATCTCAATACATTGAAGAACGATGCCAAGCATATATTGACAACATTATTAAAACAAGTGGTGTTAGTGATTTAAATGGTTATAAGCCAATGCTTGTATCAGCATGGACTATTAAGCAAACAGCAGGCGACTACCAAGCATTACATAACCACGAAGCACATATTAGTGGGAATATCTATTTGGACGTTCCATTACTTGATGAAGGTTCAAAAAGCAGTGATGCAAATATTGAATTTAGATTACCAGTAATTAGAAACCCTGCTCATTTTGTGTTTACTGATCAGTGGCGTTTTAAGCCAGAACCTTTAAAGATGATTATATTTCCAAGTTATGTTTCGCATACTGTTTATCCGTGGAAAGGCCAAGGAAGTAGAACTATTTTGGCTTGGGACGTTAAACTTATAGCAAAATAAGGTGTTGACTAAAGGTACTGTAGATGCTATAATGATAATATAAACAAAAATAACGATAGGAAAATTTATGCCCGAACTTGATGATAAGCAAAAAGAGCAATACGGATACCAACAACAGGCACACGATTTAATACATTCACAACACTTGCTAGTGTTAATGGCAAGTAAGAGAGCAAGAGAAATACAACAAGGATCCAAACCTTTAGTTGAATATCATAAAGGGCAAAAAACTACTACAATAGCAATTAAGGAAATCGCACTAGGATTTTATACTGAAGATCATTACAACGGTAAAATTAAAAGTGCTGAAGATGAATTAATGGCAAAACGATTCCAAGAGGAGGAAGAGCAATATGGAAGAGAAGAAAACCGAGCAGATGCAAATGAACATCCGCAAAGCAACACACTTACAGAATAACATTAAGCGTTATATTGATGCAATTACTCTTGAGTTTTCAAAAGAAGTTAATACTGGTGACGACATTGTAAAGACTTTACAGGACTCAAATGAGTTATTGTTTAAGACTGACGAGCGTAGGAATAAACTATTAACTATCTATTACAACATTGCGGCACTTATTGCACAAGCAAATGCAGGTAGTGGTATCACTACAGCACAAGCAAAAATTGGCTTTGTTGACAATAGGTTTACACAGGTAGAGCAAATTGCAAAAGCAGTTCCGCTTACAGACCCTGATGCACTTGCAGGATATCTAAAAGAAGTAACAGGCAGTGTTTCAACTGGTGTTGTTTCTTTAGACCAAATCAAACAAGCAAAAGCAGAGTTGGCAAACTTAAAAATTAATAGACAGCAACTAGAAGAAGAAATCTTTGAACTAATGGTTAAGACAGAGATTCCTATCACAGACGATAATGTTGCAATTTTAGGTCAAGAAGGACTACTGTAAATGTCAAAGGCCCTAAAAGTATACTGGGCACCTGATTACGAAGCAGGTAATATCGATTGGAATATGTTATATTCTGATCCTACTACTGTATTTGATAAGTCATACAAACGTAAGACTGACATTGACAAATACGATAGTTTCTTTTATTGTCCTGCATATAAAAATCTAGCAAAGAATACACTTGTTTTTAAGAATCCGTTAACATCTACTTTTGAGTTTGACAACGGAAACTTAATCCCTCCTCAAAAACAACAAGGTGTATTTGCTAATGTTGTACGTGGACCTAATCTAAAAGATCAAACACTTTTAGAATATGGTTTACGTTACATCTTCTTTACAGAAGCAGACGAACTAGATTGTACATTAACTGCTCCATGGTTTGATAATTCACCTTGGCAAAAGACTGCAACTGTTGTACCTGGAAGGTATGATGTTGGCAGATGGTTTAGAGCTGTTAATGTAGAGTTTATGTTAGATCCTAATGTATCAAAGTTTACAATTAAGAAAGACGAGCCGTTGTGCTACTTTAGTTTTGGCACAGATCGTCCTATAGAATTTGTGCGTTTTAAGATGAATGAAGAACTTAAACGCTATTCAGTTGCATGTAGTACAGCAACTAGTTGGGAATCTTGGGTGCCGTTAGCAGATAGGTATAAACGGTTTAAAGATAGTAGAATGAAATCACTCATTCTAAAAGAAATAAAAAGAGGTATTATAGATGGCAAAGCGTAGATTTAGAATTCAAGCAAGTAACTATGGTGGAGAACTTACCATTGGAGAGGTTAGTAAAGAGTTTGTAGATTACTTTATTGACAAAGACGAATCGGACCTTATTGAAACTGTAACTAGTTACGAATGGGACGATGAAGATATGGGTGACAAAGATGCACCTAAAATTACAGAAGATTTTAATGCATGGAATGAGTGTGATGAACTAGAACATGTTAATAACTCTTATGCTGACGGTGAATGGGTTGTTAACGAAGTACCTGCAGACGGTAGTGATGATTACGGGTGGGACGAAAATGAACTTAGGTTTAAACCGTATCACTTGTATGGCAGAGAAGCATATCATCAAGACAAAGAAGAAGAAGGATTGATTCCAGTCCTTTGTTTTCATAGTGGAGAGAAGGGTGGCTTCGGTTCGTGGTTTGTTGAAACCGAAGGTGAAGACTTTGATCCTAAGAAACTAGCATTTAGTTCAGTTGAAACTAGTGTGTCTGAAATTGTCGAAAACGTTTGGTATGATAAAGTAGAACTTGAAGCAGACTTTGACTATAATGACACAACAGGCAAAGGCTATTATGCTAGTGTTGGTTACTTCAATCCTAAGTGGCATGACAAAGAAGGTATGTACACACCAGAATATTTAAAAGAAAACGAATATTGGGAAGGGTTTGACGAGCAGGAATGATAAAGTTACCTATTAACTGTCCTTATGTTATTGGTGAGTTTGAACAACATGCAGAACTAAAGCAAGATGTTCTTAATGCTATTAACGAACAAGAAGTACAAGGATTACAAGAATCTGAAGATGCTGTAAACATCACGAGATCCGATTGGGAATCTTCAAGATGGGATTACAACAAGAAGTGGTTGCACTTACTAGGAGACCATTTCCACAATCATCTTCTAAAAGTTTCTAAAGAGTTAGGGTACGAGTTTTATAGATTAAAAGAAATATGGTTCCAGCAATATGCTGATCAGAGCTATCATGGTTGGCATGTACATGGTGCTAACTGGACTAGTGTTTATTATTTAGACTTACCAGACGGTAGTCCACAAACAGAATATATAGTTCCTTATGAACAAACAGATGTACAAACGTTTGACATAAAAGAAGGACAAACTATTACATTTCCTAGTTTTGTTGTACACAGAGCTCCCATAAATAATAATGATAAAATAAAAACAATCATATCATGGAATATGGATACTGAGATTGTTCCAGGATTGTACAGTGAGTAACATTATAGATCAAAACGAAGTATTCAGAAAGTTTAACTTTAGCAGTACTATAACTGCTGAAGATAATCAAAATGCTATTGCTATTATAAAGCACATTATTGATAGTGGTAACTACTGGGAAAACAGTCCGAAGTATCAGACAAAAGAAAACATCTTTAGTAGACCAGAGCCACTATGGTTGAAGTATCGTATGAGCTTCTTGTTTAGTGTGTTTATGTACTTTGGACGTGAAGTACAAGTAGGTAACATGCAGGCTTGGAGTTTTATGACAAACAAAGAAGGTGCAGAAGATAGAGAAAGACTTTGGCACCATCATCAACACAAACCAGAGCCTAAAAGCATGAGCGGTATTATGTACTTAGAAATACCCGACGATGTGCAGGACAAAAACTTATGTGGTACAGAATTCGCTCCTAACGGACCCAATAATGACGGTAAATTCTTTGTTAAACCTGACGAATATACGTGGTTAATATACCCAAGCGAATACTGGCATCGTCCTGCGGCTCCACAAAGTGATAAATATAGATATATAATAGCAGCAGACGTTGAAATTACAACTTAGGAATTATGCACGAATAAGCGTACAGGCATAAATACTAAGTATAGAAACGAATATTGCCAGGAGTTTAAAAGAATATGCCATTACAGATAAGAAGAGGAACCGACGCTGAACGCCAAGTACTAGCGACCGCTCCACAAGCGGGTGAACTAGTTTGGATTACAGACCAAGCCAAACTGTATGTAGGTGACGGAACAACCTTACTAAAAGATTTAGAAGCAGTAACTGGTTTTAATGCAGAAGATGCACAAGACGCAGTTGCAACCATGCTTGTAGCAGGACCCAATACAGGTATTAGTTTTACATATAACGATGGGGCCAACACAATTTCCGCAACAGCAAATCAGCCGCAGTTGCTACAGAATTTAGATTTAAATTCATTCAACATTACTGGCAGTGGTGGATTGAACATAACTGGAAACAGCACAATTAATGGCAATTTGACTGTTGAAGGTAAAATTGTAGCAGACTACAATGGTTCTGTATTTGGCGATGACTCAACCATACTAGTAAACGCAGTAGAAGGTGCTATTAACTTATCCGGTACAGTAAAAGATAACATCGTACCTGCAACAGCAGACACACATAACGTTGGTGCACCTGGCACAAAATTTAACAACGTTTATGTTAAAAGCGGCGTATGGGTTGATGGTGCAGCAATTACGAATAACGGTGGCGCTATTGAACTTCCAGCAGGTTCAACAGTAGGTGGACTAACACTTGGTGGAGTTGCAGAACCGGGAGCAAACGTAAATGCAAACATCATTGGTGATGACTCTAGCACAATTGTTAATACTTCAGACAACTCTATTACTGCAAACGTAATTAGTGGAACATCAGTTACAGCAGCAGCATTAAACGGTGACTTAAAAGGAAGTGTTTACAGTGATGACAGTACTGTTATTGTTAACTCTAACACTAGGTCAGTTATTGCAGATACACTTGTAGGTGACCTAAGAGGTAGCGTATCTGGTGATGACTCAACTATACTTGTTGATAGCATTGCAAGTCAAATCAAAGGTGATGTGAATAATGATACTGTTAATACAGGTAATATCATTCTTAATAAAAATTTAACCTCAGGCGGCTTGTTCCTTGAAACAGAAGGTGACGGTGAAGATGATTACGATCTATTCACATTCAAAGCCTACAACACTGGCGCAGATGCTCCAGCACAACAAGTTGTTAAAACACGTGGTACAAAAGCAAGTCCAGCAGCTATTCAAAATGGCGACGGTATCTTTAGAATCGTTTATATGGGTTACGGTACAGCTGATGCATCATCAATTGGGTCGGCAGTTATTGTTGATGCTGAAGCAGATGGCGCTATTGCAGCTAACCAAGTTCCAGGTAGATATAAAATACAAACAGCAGACGCAGCAGGCTCCCTACAAGTAGCAGTTACATTTAACTCAAAACAAGAAACAGTATTTGGCGGGCCAGCTCAACTTAAATCATATACAACAGCACAACGTAATGCTCTTACAGCAGTTAACGGTCAAATGATTTATAATACAGATACTACTAAGATTGAAGCATATGCTAATAGTGTATGGGTAGCGTTACACTAATTCCCAAATATAAGGATCTTTTTTAGCAACAGCAAAGTTGAGATAAGTTTCAATTTTGTTGAGATCCTTTTCAGTCTTTAATGAGCACAATTCATTTGCAAAGTGAAGTTCAACACCTTTCTCTAATGCTAGATTAAAAATTTCATTGCGTCTTTCAACATCATCAGTCATTGAGTATATACTACATAGAACAATTACATCTGGTTGTTCTTTGATATAGTATTCTAAACCAGGCATCCAGTCTAGGTGATCGTTTTCAAATTCATAACTTGTGTATTCAATATTGTTTTTTGTGCAGTAAGGTTCTATAATTGCACGTTGCATTGGAAGAGGTATGTCACGACTAAAATTACTAGACCATCCAGCATACGTAATAGCACTTTTACCTGTGTAATCTAAATTACTAGCAACTTCGTGATCGCCTGGCAAACGCATAAATCCACCTGGATGTCTTCTACCGTATTCTTCACCTTCAATAAGGATACGCATGTCCATGCTTACCCGTGTATAACCTTCTTCGTTGTTTACGTTACCATGTAACATCTCTTGAAAGAACAAATGGCTTTGTCCTGGCTTTAGTGTAATAGGAAACGCATGTTTTAAACATTCATCTTCTATCTGTTCCAAACTCCATTTTTCAGCCATAATTTGTTTTGTAATTCTTCTACTGTTTTCTACATCTACCATCCACATAGTGTTAGTACCACGTGCTTCTGTAAACGGTGTCCATATAGTTCTACACCCTCTGCCATTACCTACAAAGATACCTTGATGGAAAGCAAGTCTTCGTCCTACACTTGCTTGATTAGGAATAACCACACGTAAAGTTCCTTGACGCTGAATCATATATCTTTTATTGTCGATACGCTGCGGAATATATTCAGCAACAAAAGCATCAAAGCGTTCCATAAAGTCTTTACGACTACATGCATTTTGTACATGCCTACTAACAGTTACAATCTCTTTAGGCGAAAGTACTTCGTGTAGTGTTTCAAGTTCAGTAACTTGTGGTGTTACTTCTTGTACAACACCTAACGCCCATGCAGGCCAGTTGAATTTTTCTAGATCGTATTCTAGTGTACAATTATTCCATTCCTTCTGCAATGAAGTTAGTTCCATAGTTACTTCCTTTCGAATGTGTTAATTTGGCAAGTTATAAAATTATCTTGTGTAGCATTTGCGGCACAATGTGAATCATCAATCCCAAAACTCCATACATCTCCCTTTTTCCATCTAGTAAGAATTTTTTCTTCAAACTCTACCATTTGGCCCATTTCCCAATCTTGCAAGAACATTAGGTAACGAATGCATTCGTCTCTTTCAACACCGTACTTTTTTCTTAACTTATAAAATTTATCAGTGTGTACAGGAACAACATTACCTGGAGCAATATTTGTCCACGAAACTGTTCCGTTGGTAATATTCAACTCTTCCATAAACCTTGGCCAATACTCTGGGAGGTCATTGTCAAATGCTTGTTCTAACGAGTTTAGCTCATTGATGTAATTAGGGTGAGACCAATGATCTCGTTGAGCTTGTGTTAATGGTGATAGAACAGCAAACTTAAAATCTTTAAGATCTTGGGACCAGAAATCCGATATGTTCTTCTCGAACTTGATCATGTATAATCTTCTAACTCCCCTTTTCTACGCAAGTCTAGTGTAGCGCAGTGCAATCCTCCACTAAGTGTCATAGCATGTCTAAAGCGTATAGGTACACTTGTAATACCGTGCTTGTCTAATTCTCTCATCAAAGGTTCTTGTGTGTCATCTACACATACAGTATTGTGATCAACACTTAAAATATTCATTCCTATGTACGGGCTACAAGGAGCAACACCTCCAGGAATTTTGCTGCCTTGAGCAACACAATCATCAAACCAAATTTTATCCCACTTCTCAAATACTTTAGGACAGTTTTCTGCGGTTACTCTTGAACTGTTTAGTAATACTAATCCAGGACGTAAAGGTACTATTGTACTGTCGAAGTGACCGTAACTGTAAATATGTTCTGCAGGGTGTATACGATAACCTCTATGCTCTAATACATTTTGTAGCCATTTTAATCCCCAGTGGTTACCTGTGTTACTAATTTGGAACAATATGTCTTTACCTAAACGCACACAGTTAGGTGCATCGAAGATCGGTTCTAAGTTTAGTAAACTAGGCTTACCATCTATATCTTCAAACTGATAACCTTCATCTGGTAGTATAGGCTTAGGAGCAGCAATCCATTCAACACCATCTTCAATTGCTTCAAACATCACATTTCTATATGCTCTAGTTTCATACTGCCTTGCACGACATGCACTTGGAGTCTCAATAACTAAGTTGTCCATAGGTAGCAATAAGTCTCTCGGGCACCATGTGTACCAACCTGTTGTTTTCCATTCAGGTGTACTGAACTCTACGCTATGATCAATTGGAATAGGTCTATGTACTTTTACACCTGCTTTGGTTAGTACATCACTTAATCCTTGTAGATCTTCGTTGGCTTCATCAATAAGCCATTCTGGGTACTCACCCTCTAAAGGTTTAATTAAATCCATAGGATGATTAGTGTAGCTCATGCTCATCGTACTGCGATCAACTGTAGGAACTCTTGCGTGATCAGCAATACCAACTACTATTTCTTCTAGCGGATCCCAATGGTTATGTGTAGATACTTTCATTATTGTTCCTTCTTTATTGTTTGTATATATTTATCGGGTAGTAACTTGTGCATTCTTTAGAACTGATAGCCTAATAGATATCCACCAACTATCTGTCCAATTCCATGCACTGTGTGGAATTTGTGTATCAAATATAATAATATTATTGTGTGTATGAACTGTGTCACCTATCTTAACTGCAACATTATCTGCATTATAACTAGGAACAAACATACCTATGTATACACTTAGCCAATCTATTTCAGCATAAGGTTCTAGTTCAACTGTATCTACATGAGGATGTAATTGCGACTGTGGACCAAACCCTATTATTACAGCATCTTTAATTCCAGGAACACAATTAACTAGTTTTTGTGTGTTAGGAAACAATGTATCATCAACAGGTATGAAATGCAGATCCATGTCCTCTCTATTGCTTGGGTGTATATCAGTTAGGTCAGGAGAGTTATCAACATCAGTTACACGGACAAAATGCGGTAGCAACCGTTCAATAGACTGTGCTTCTGCTATTGCTTGTTTTTGTATATTATGATAAATGGTTGATAACATATTCTTTGTTTGGTATCTCTGTTTGTTTGATTAAGTCTATTATTTCTTGCTTGTTTGAATAGTTAGTAATGTCAAGATGCTTTGGATATGTTAAAACAGCAACGGTCCATATTGGAGTAATGCTGTTTACAAACTTTTCTAAATCAGCAAAACCGTGCCAGTTGTTCAAATGCAATACACTGTTAACTTCAAGTCCATATCCTAACTTTTTAATTTGTTTTATAAATCTTAGTATGTCAGGCCATTTGCTTCCACTACGAACTATTTCATTTAATGGTCCAACAGCATCAACACTCAATATAAAGTGTACTTTTTTAAATTTTTCTAACAATTCTATAACATCATCTTTTAAAAGAAAGGTTCCGTTAGTGTTGTATATTACTTCAACTTGTTTAGGATTATTAATTTTTTTAAGGAACAGCTGATGCTTTTTGGTCATTAAAGGCTCCCCGCCGAGAAACAATACTTTCTTTACAGTATCTGGAACTGTTTCTATTTCATCAACGTGAGTATATTTTGCAACTCCTGTTTCTTTCTTAGCCCATGCTGAACTAAACTCACTCCAGCAACCATCACATGTTAAGTTACATATATTATCAAAGCCTATCTCTAAATATTCTAATCCAACAGTATCAGTGTCATATTCTTTGTTAAATTGTTGGCGGAAACTTTCTTTACCGTTCTTTTCTTCATACATACACTTTGAACATTCCCATAAAGTTGACACGTCGGTATTCCTTAACTTTTCATACTCTTCTGAATGTAGTACATCTTCAAGGCTACCTTTAAATGTTGTTACAGGTGCTTTGTATCTACAACATGGAAATACTCTGTTGTCTCCACGTATATTTGTATGTTTCCAAAACGCTGCACACTTTTTAGCCATTGGGCAATCTCCTAATAAGTTGAGTATAACCTAATCCTTCAAAGTAGTGATCTAATTCTTCTAGAGGAACGTTAAACTCATCTTTAAACTTGGCAAGCATGTTGTCTTGTGTTATAACATGTTTAAGAAACTGTAGATAGTTATGTTCAGTGTCTAATCGTATGTCCTCATCATGTTCTCTATTCTCTAATAGATACTTTGCGTTTTCTACAATTGCATTATTTCTGTCATCTTCATTTGGCAGTTTGTGATATTCTGGTATAGGCAAGTACTGTTCAAACGTTCTATAGCCTAAATCTTTTAAGTATTGGAACTGATCAGGATGACCTGCAAATATAAATGGGTGTCGCAAGTAAAAACAACGCCAAGACTTTTCTGTTGCAAATGCATTATCATCGTCCCAGTAGTTAGGACCTTCACTTACTATACTAAACAACGTATTGGTAAACACACTAATATCAATATGTGCAGGCGCTTTAACCCAATCAGTTTTTACTACATCATGCCATACTATATCAGTATCACCATCGTACCCACCATAAAACTGCTTTGCTGTTTCAAATCGTCCATCGAAAGATCTTTCACAATCTTTCAAAAATTTGTCGTACTGTGTATCCGTATAATGATTAAGATGATTTCTACACCATTTACGATCAATATCGGTCCATGGCGGAAAGAATGTCCACTCTGCTTTGTCTAACATACCTGCATCATAGAACTTACTCATTAGTCCTATTCTGTTTGGTCTGTCTGGCATCCCTGTTAAAAATAAAAATTTATTGTTGCTTGGATTATAATATGGGTGGCGATCATCTTTGTAGCTATTGTATATCATTCTTACATTGTAATCAAAGAAGAAGTATGGAAAAGGAAGTCCTTCGATGTTTTCTCCTTGTCCACTTACTATATGTATATTAAAAATACCTTGTTCAGCAGCATGACTTTTTACATCGTGCATGTGTATTAGGAAGTCTTCTAAGTTTGCTTTAGGTTGTAAAAATCCGTCAAGTAGGTATATACCTACAATAGTATCACATCCATCACTAGCAGCACGATCAATATCTTTATTGATTAGCTGTGTTCTTAGAATATTGAATTCTTCTGCAGAACAATGGTTATAATCACGCATCCATTCAAAATTGATAACTCTACCCTTATTCATCCTTTTCCCTTATAAGATGGTCAAGTCCTTCATTGTCTAAGTAATGATTTATTTCGGCCCTAGGAACTGCCATGTCATTCTCTAATCTATTAAACAATAGGTTTTGTGTTTCTAATATATCAAGATATCTATTATAGTTGTGCCTAACATCATTAGCAATATCTCTGTTATTATTTTTTAGTAAGTATTGGGTATTCTTCACAATAGCATTAAATCTTTTATCTTCATCTTCAATATATGCATATTTTTTTATTGGGAGATAGTTTTCAAAAGTTTTAAACCCTAAAGACTTTATGTATTCAAATTGCTCAGTAGGTCCTGCAAATATAAATGGATGGTTGTTTATTATAGTACGCCAAAACTTTTCAGTTACAAATTCGTAATCGTTAGTCCAAAAGTTTGGACCTTCTGATAGAATACTAAAGCGAGTATCTTCAAATACTTTTGGAGTTAGATAACCAGGTTTTTTGAAAAACTTTGTATGTACAATGTCCATCCAATCACCAAATGTTTCGTCGGCATCTTTAATTAACAATTTAACATCGTCATATCTGTCGTCAACACTTCTTTCAACACTGTTAATAAACTTTTCATATTCATCGTTAGTGTATCTCGCCAAATGAGTTCTACACCAGCTAACATCTGTATCATAAGTTGGTTTAAAGAAACTCCATTCTGCTCTGTCTAATAGTCCTGCATCATAAAACTTACTAAGCAGTCCTATCCTATTTGATCTAGTTGCTGCTCCCCCAAGGAATAAAAATTTGTCTTTGGTGTTATTGTAACTTGGAAGTTTTACATTCTTATAAGAGTTAAACACAAATCTTGCATAGTAAGAAAAAGGATATAATTTAAAAGGAACAGAAATATTTTTAAATTTGTCTCCTAATGATGATAGTAGTATTAAATTAATACCCAATTCGTCTGTTTGCATTTTTAAGTTATTAAAAAATTGCTGTAGCTCTGTGTTGTCAAATGGTAGTATTCCTTCGTTGAGCATCACTCCTACGATGTGTGTACACCCTTCGTCAGCAGCTTCTTTGATATCTATTGGAAGATACTTCTCAGCTAACAACTCTAGCCCTTGGTCTGTATCCCATAAGATTTCGAAGTTAAGTATTTTGCCTTTTTTCATTTGCTATTTCCGTTATCTCATTTGTAAGATTACTAGCCAAATACTTGTGGAGGCTAAGTCTATTTGTTTCTCGATCTCTGTTATATTCGACCCATCTATTATCGCCAATTCCAAACAGCACACAATTACTAGGCTCTACCCCTAGTATTTTGCAATACTCTTCTTGCCTAGCTCTGTAAGTGTCATAGATGTAGTCAGGTGAAAAACTGTTAATTAGTTGTAACCCTATGTGTGCTGCTATTTTATTAATGTACCCTGCTTTGTTTGTAACAAACAATGGATCGTCATCATCTTCTTTTGTTAATCTCATGCCTATTCTAGCATGGGCGCAATACAGGCTTTTAGATAAACTAAATGTTATATCAGTAATACATTCTCTATCAAAATTAAAGTCAATGTTGCTGCATACTCCAAAGTATGCACAATCAATTAAAACAGGTATCTTTAGTGCATCGCAATGATCAAGTATTAAGTCTAAACCTTCTGGATTGTTTCCAGTATCACTAAAAGGTAAGCTGATCATTACAACATCATTTTTATCTAATGGTGCGCTCTCTAACCATTCCCAATCGTACCCATTGTTTCTACAATTCAGTCTATGGTATACGTATTCGCCTTTGTAGAATCTAAACCTACGTTTATGATGCTTGGCATAGAATTTTTCAAATGCTTCTGTTGTACCATTTGCAAAACATGCGTGTGAATATTTTTCTAATCCTGACACATTGTTATTATTTGTTTCAGATATCCATGCAACGTACCTTTCTAAAAATTGTTTAAGTAAGTTATCGTCTTGTAAAACTTTAGAAACATCAATTGGAATAGCTGACTGCAAACCTACTATAAGAGGATCTGCTACAGCAAATGCGTTTCCAAAAGGCAAATGTTTCTTATCGTATTTGTTCTTCATGTACCACCTCCAATGGTATGTGTTCGTAATGTTTTCTACTTAATCTAGGATCATTTTTTCTGTGTAATATTTTAGGATTCTTAGGACACATTGCACAAAAACTTTCTGCTTTCCTATTAAAAAATTCTTGTAGCTCTTCGTCCGTACAATCTGGTGTAAGTGCTTGGTACTTTAAATAAGGGTCCCACTTACTAGACAACTTGTATTTGTCAGCTGTCATAGGCAAGTACGCTAATGGCGCACACTTGTATAAATTATTCTCATGTATTTGCCAACAGTCTTGTCCTGTAATACAGTTATCCCAACTCTTCTGAGGATCGTTATCTTCGAATGGCTCCATAGTAGAACCAAACCCTTTATACATCTTATACCATACAACATCTGACTTCCAAAAGTCGACTTTGATTCCGTATTGGTCAATCCATTCTAGTGCAGTTGATTCTATACTTTTCCAAAGTTCATTGTATTCAGCGTTAGTGCCATGTTTGGATATCTTTAATCCACAATTATTATCTGCAAGTATCTTTGGTAAATCAGGATACCTATTTAATAGCACACCATTTGTTGTTATGTCCAATCGTTCTAAACTAGGCTTATCCCATTTCTTACGTGTA
>Ga0222715_10002519_pt1 | contig 16718 bp, 20 predicted proteins | sample C33_9DmetaG_FD_165056 | JGI IMG/M metagenome (GOLD analysis project Ga0222715, IMG submission 165056) | Estuarine water microbial communities from San Francisco Bay, California, United States - C33_9D | ecosystem: Environmental > Aquatic > Marine > Unclassified | place: USA: California... | reverse complement strand
GTGCAGTAACTGCCGCTCTCTTGGAAAACCAAGAAAAGTTCCTCTCTGAGGAGCAAGCTTTCAATCGTGGTCACAACCTGATGGAAGCCCCCACCCAGTCTTTCTCTGCTGGTGGTGGTGCTTACTACAACGGTAGTGGTGGAACCGACAGCGGTAACCCCACTGGTGGTTTTGACCCTGTTCTGATCTCCCTGATCAGACGCTCCATGCCCAACTTGGTCGCTTATGACCTCGCTGGTGTTCAACCCATGAACGGTCCTACTGGACTGATCTTCGCAATGCGTTCTCGCTACGAGAACATGACCGGACCCGAGGCCCTCTTCAACGAGCCCGATTCGGCATTCTCCGCTCAGCGCGAAGGCTACGACGCAACCCAAGGCAACTACACTGGTGGTACTGACAGTGACGGCACTGTTGGTTTCGGTACAACCCTTCAGCGTGGTTCCAACCCTGGCGTTCTCGATCCTAACTCCGCTCCTGCTACCTACAGCGTAGGTCAGGGTATGAGCACTCTGAACTCGGAAACCCTCGGTGAGAGCGGTGACGACTTCAACACGATGGCTTTCTCGATCGAGAAGGTTACCGTTACTGCTAAGAGCCGTGCTCTGAAGGCAGAATACTCGCTGGAACTTGCCCAAGACCTTAAGGCAATCCATGGTCTGAACGCTGAGGCTGAACTCGCCAACATTCTCTCGACTGAGATCCTGGCTGAGATCAACCGCGAAGTCATCAGAACCATCTATAAGGTCGCTGAATCGGGCGCTCAGACCAACGTTGCTACTCCTGGTCAATTTGACCTCGACATCGACTCCAACGGTCGCTGGAGCGTTGAGAAGTTCAAGGGTCTGCTGTTCCAAATCGAAAGAGATGCGAACGCTATCGCTCAGAGAACTCGTAGAGGAAAGGGCAACATCATCCTGACTTCGGCTGACGTTGCTTCTGCTCTGACCATGGCTGGTGTACTCGACTACACCCCCGCTCTGAACGCTAACCTGAACGTTGATGACACTGGCAACACCTTTGCTGGTACTATCAACGGTAAGTATCGCGTTTATATCGATCCCTTCGCCAGCAACAGTGCCGCTCTGCAGTACTACTGCGTTGGTTACAAGGGTTCCAGCCCCTATGACGCTGGTCTCTTCTATTGCCCCTATGTTCCCCTCCAAATGGTTCGTGCCGTTGGGGAGAACACCTTCCAGCCCAAGATTGGCTTTAAGACCCGCTACGGCATGGTCGCCAACCCCTTCGCTGAAGGAACTACTCAGGCATACGGTGCTATCACAGCGGGTACTAACCGCTACTACAGAAGAGTTTCTGTTAAGAACCTCATGTGAGTCAACGGTTTATCCGTTACTCTTCGGACCCCTCTCAGAGGGGTCTTTTTTTATGGGTATAAATACTGTGCTGCACATTCTATCTTATGGAACACAAATTTGAACACCACTGGGGTGGGGAAGAGATGTGGTATCACAAGGCAGAAAGGTGGGCTAAAAAGCAAAAATTTCCAATCAATCATCTTGCATTGGGATTTATCGCCTGGTTAAAAGAAAAATGGATTGAAGGTAAAGTTGAGATGGAAATGCAGTCTGTTGATAAACAGGCAGAAGCAATCGTTGAACAGTGGGCAAAAGAAGATGAGCAACCAAAACCAGAAATTGTGGAGACTGGAGTATTTGGAGAGGAAGGCTGGTCTCTCTCAATATCAAATCCAGTTGTTGAAAGAAGGTCCGAAAAGTCTGACACAGGCGTGGGCCCTGGGCGCAATGAAGTATGATTACGATAGGTATTATGCCGAGAAATAACGTGACTAAAGATGAAATTCTAGTTAGAGTTTTAAAATTAAAAAATGAACTCTACAATGGATTAAATTATGGCAAGGGTTCTGAGTGGCATGACGGTGCTCATGCTGCCCTAAATAAAGTATTGGACATCTTAAAAGAGTATAGAGAGTGACTAGATCTGCCTTTACCCAACAGATTCAAAACAGAAATTTTCTGTCACCTGTTGGATTTAAATTTACATTAACAAAGGCACCTAAGGTGGCGTTCTTTTGCCAGCAAGCTGGTTTACCAGAGTTAAGTCTGGGGATTGCCAACCAACCATCTTATCTGAAGGATATTGATGTTCCTGGAGATAAACTGGAATATGGAGATTTAACAGTTAGTTTTCTTGTAGATGAAAATCTGGAAAATTACATGTCAATCCATAACTGGTTATTGGGATTGGGATTTCCCGAGACTACCAGTCAATTCAAAACTCTTGTCGAAGATGATAGACAGGTTGCCAGAACAAATAGAAAAGTTGCTGAACCAGATTACAATCAGCAATTTTCTGACGGATCTCTAATTATTCTCAGTAGTCATTTCAATCCTGCATATCAAGTAACATTCAAAGATCTCTTCCCATATTCTTTGACTGGATTAGACTTTGATGCTACTTCAGGTGACACAGACTACTTTACAGCATCAGCAAGTTTCAAGTATACTTACTTTACCATCAGCGATATGTCAGGAAATAGACTAACGACTGATTTTGTTGATTAACCTCGAATTTTTACTTTATGATGAGTCTTGATGAAGTTCAAAAAATGTGGGAGAAGGATAGTGAGATTGACAGAGACGATCTTGCTAACGAGGCCCTCAGAACTCCAATGCTGCACTGTAAGTATTGGGATATATACAATACAACCTCTCTTCTTCGCGAGAAGGTAGTTGATGGTTACAATAAAAAGAAATTAGAACGTTGGAATTATTACACAGGGAAAGCAGATCCCGATGTGTATGAACAAGATCCATTCCCATATAAAGTAAGGGAAAAGGATGCAATCATCAGATATATTGAGGCTGATGACCAGTTGTCAAAAATATCTCTTAAGATCAAGTATTATGATACTCTTTTGAAATTCTTAGAAGAGATTATCAAATCACTCAACAACAGAGGATTTGCTATCAAAAATGCTATTGATTGGATGAGATTTCAAAATGGATTATAAGAATGAGTCATTTAGTCATCGGAAAAAAGAATGAGGTGTACCTCCGTGTAGAAGCGGAGGCTCATATTTTTTACGAACTATCAGATCAATTTACGTTTGATGTTCCTGGGGCAAAGTATATGCCTCAGTATAGAAACAAATGGTGGGATGGTAAGATCCGTTTGTTCAACATTCAAACTGGAGAAATTTATGTTGGTCTGTTAGATAAACTAATTAGATTCTGCAAAGATCATAACTACACATACGAGTTTACAAAAAACAAGTTCTACGGCACTCCTTTCGAAGTCAATGAAATGATTTCAAAGGAAGGTGTTAAGGACTACATGAATTCTATCTGTTCTCATACGCCAAGAGAATATCAAGTCGATGGCGTTTACGATGCATTGAGACACAATAGAAGACTGCTAATCTCACCAACTGCTTCAGGCAAGTCTCTGATGATCTATTCGATTGTCAGATATTTTGTTGAGCATAAAAAAGATATCTTGATTGTTGTTCCAACAACTTCACTGGTGGAACAAATGTACAAAGACTTTCATGACTACGGCTGGGATGTTGGATCTAACTGTCATAAAGTCTATGGTGGAAGAGAAAGAACTTCTGACGCACAGGTTACTATAACAACTTGGCAGTCAATTTACAAGATGCCAAGAACATACTTTGAAAGATTTGAAGTTGTTGTTGGAGATGAGGCTCACTTGTTTAAGAGCAAGTCATTGATAAGTATCATGTCCAAATTGTGTGACTGTAAGTATCGTTTCGGTTTCACTGGAACACTCGACGGATCACAAACTCATAAATGGATTCTTGAAGGTCTTTTTGGACCTTCATACAAAACTATCAATACTAGTGAGTTGATCGAAAAGAAAAATCTTGCTGAACTTGATATTAAAATTCTTCTACTGAAACACCCCCCACATAAATTTGAAACTTATGAAGATGAGGTTCAATATATTATTGGACACGAGAAGAGAAATAACTTTATCAAAAATTTGGCCGTTGATCTCAAAGGGAACACATTGATTCTTTTCAATCGTGTTGAATCTCATGGTCAACCACTTTATGAATTAATAAATACCTCAGTGAAGGAACATCGAAAGGTGTTCTTTATTCATGGTGGAGTTGATACAGAAGATAGAGAACAAGTAAGGACCATTACTGAAACAGAACAAGATGCCATCATTGTGGCTTCTTATGGAACATTCTCCACTGGTATTAACATTAAAAACCTACACAACGTAATTTTTGCTTCGCCTTCCAAGTCTAGGGTTAGAAATCTTCAATCCATTGGTAGAGTACTTAGAAAAGGGAACAACAAAACAAGAGCAACACTTTATGACATCGCTGATGATGTCTCCTTCTCCAAAAAGAGAAACTACACTCTCAATCATTTGGTAGAAAGGATCAAAATTTACAACGAAGAGAAGTTTAATTATGATATTGTAAACATAAGTCTTAAAGATAAATGAACGAAACAGAATTTTATGCAGTATTAAAGTTAGTTTCTGGTGAAGAGATTTTTGCTCTAATCGATATCGATCTTGAACCAGAAGATCCAATCATCATCTTACAAAATCCTGTCAAGATGAAAATCATCACAAAGGGACTCATGGTTCAAACAAAAATTGAGCCTTGGATGACTCTTCCTGATGATGATATTTACATGATCCGTCTCTCTAACGTCATCACTATGACGGAGATTAATGTAATAGAGAATGAGGATCTAATTGATTCTTACAACGAGTTCTTACAAAGACTTGCTAATTTAAAATCTCCTGATTGGTCATTTGAATCAGAGATCACCGGCAAGATGGGATCGCTCGGTACGGTTTCAGATGCTAGAGGTAAACTTGAGAAAGACTTTAAACTTCCTCCAGCTATTAAAGAAGCTTCTAACTGATCTCTGAACCTCCACAAAGGTTATTGTACAGGTATTACAGCACCTTGTCAAGCCCTGTAATTAATGTTATAATATCCTCAGATAAGGGAGAGTATAAGTGCCCAAGAAAAGATCTGAACACTACGTTAACAACAAAGAACTTCTTGAGGCAATCATCGTCTACAAGAGTAAGGTTGCTAAGGCTCAAGAACTAGGTGAACCGAAACCCATCATTTCAAATTATTTGGGTGAGTGTTTCTTAAAAATTGCAACACACCTATCATATAAACCAAACTTCATCAACTACATGTTTAGGGATGACATGATCTCTGATGGGGTTGAAAATTGTGTGCAGTACATTAACAATTTCGATCCAGAGAAGTCAAAGAATCCCTTTGCATATTTCACTCAGATTATTCACTTCGCTTTCTTGCGTCGTATTCAGAAAGAGAAGAAACAACTTGATATCAAGAATAAGATGATTGAGAGAAACGGCTATGATGAAGTCATGGCTGTTGACAATAATGTGATGTATGGTAGTCATTCCGACTATAATACAATTAAAGATAATATTCAGACCAGACTCTCTCGATGAAAGTTGCTATTATAACTGACCAACATTTTGGTGCAAGAAAAGGAAACCAAAACCTTCACCGACATTTTCAGAGGTTTTATGAGCGAGTCTTTTTCCCAACGCTTAAAAGAAATTCAGTCGATGCTGTCATCGATATGGGTGATACTTTTGATGCTAGGAAAGGTATTGACTTTTGGAGTCTCAACTGGGCTAAAGAAAATTACTACAATATTCTTAGAGATCTTAAAATCCCAGTACATACTATTGTTGGTAATCATACTGCCTTTTACAAGGATACTAACGATCTTAATTCTGTTGAATTACTTCTACGAGAGTATGATAACGTCATCTGTTATGCTGACCCTACTGAAGTAAAAATTGGGTCAATGGAAGCGTTGTTGATTCCTTGGATCAATAATGAGAACAGAGAAGAAACTCTGGAGATGATCAATGGCACGAAAGCAAAAGTAGTTTTTGGTCACCTTGAACTGTCAGGATTTTGGCCTAACAGAAACTACCTGATGGAACATGGTGATGACCCTACCATGTTTAAGAAGTTTAAGAAAGTTTTTTCTGGACACTATCATCATAGAGGTCACTCTGACAATATTCACTATCTTGGCAATCCCTACGAAATTTATTGGAATGATGTTGATGATCCGAGAGGATTTCATATCATCGACACTGAAACTCTAGAGGTTGAGCAGATCAACAACCCACACAATTTGTTTGAGATTCTTTATTACCGAGATGACTCACCACAAATGTTTAACGCAACTCCATATAAGGATAAGCATGTAAAGTTGATCATCAAAGAAAAGTCTTCTGACACTAGGTTGGAGAAGTTCATTGATAAGTTGTACATGGCTGGAGTTGCAGACCTAAAGGTCATGGAAAACTACAGTGTTCAAGAGTCCGAAGAGTTTGTTGTTGAGGAAACCGAGAACACTATCTCTATCTTGAATAGATATGTTGATGACTGTGAACCTGACTTTGAAATGGACAAGGGCAAACTAAAGAAAATTCTCACTGACGTTTATTCATTATCATGTGAGTTTGAGTAATGTATATCCTAATTCATGGATCTAAAAATGAGGAAGGAGCATATGCCGTTCTAGACAAGGATGGAAACAAGGTATTATTTTTCTTTGAAGAAGATGAAGATGCCGAAAGATATGCTATGATGTTGGAGGCTGACGAGGATGTTTCTTTAAGAGTAATCGAAGTCAACTTTGCAACAGCCGTAAAGACCTGTGCTGAAAATGGATACCGATATAGTGTTATCACTCCCGGTGATATTGTCATTCCTCCTAGATCTGAAGAATAAATTATGATCACTTTTGAAAAGATTCGTTGGAAGAACTTTCTTTCCACTGGTAATTATTGGACAGAAATAAATCTAAACGAACATCCACATACTATCATCATAGGTAAGAACGGATCGGGTAAATCTACTTTGCTTGATGCTCTTTGTTTTGTTCTTTTTAACAAACCATTTCGTAATATCAACAAGCCTCAACTAGCAAACAGTCAAAACGAAAAAGATTGTTTGGTTGAAACTGAGTTCAAGATCGGTAAGAACAAGTATCTTGTCAGGCGCGGCATTAAACCAAATGTCTTTGATGTTCTTGTTAATGGGAAGCCTCTTCATAGAGAAGCAGATGATAGAACAAACCAAAAACTTCTTGAGCAAAACATTCTCAAGTTAAACTACAAGTCTTTTACTCAGATTGTAATTCTTGGTAGTAGTGGTTTTATTCCGTTTATGCAACTGTCAACTTCTCATCGAAGAGAGGTGATTGAAGATCTTCTTGATATTAAGATTTTCTCTGCCATGAACATGATCATCAAAGATCGAATTCGTCAGGGTAGAGAGAAAGTTATTAGTTTAGACAACAAGAAAAGTAATCTTATCGACAAGGTAGAACTTCAGAGTAAGTTAATTGAAGAGATTACTAAGAATGGTCAGAAGATCATTGAAGAGAAACAACAAAAAATTGAAGATATTCTGAAAGAACGTGATACTCTTGAAGAAAACCTGTCTACCTTTAAAGATAAACTTCGTGATCTGACTGTAGAGATTGAAAAAGTTTCTAGTGCATCTAACAGTGTTAGGAAACTCCAAAATTTAAAAGCAAAGATTGATACAAAACGAGAGAATTGTGTAAAGGAACATATTTTTTTCAATGAAAATACGGTATGCCCTACTTGTATTCAGGAAATTGAAGAAGAGAACCGGTTAAATAGAATTGCGGAGCTCGACGCTTCTATAAACCAGTTGGTTGAGGGTCTCAGTGATCTTGAGAACAAAATACAAAAAGAAGAATCCCGAGAGAACCGTTTTATCGAACTCTCAAAGGAGGCTACTTCCCTAACATATGAAATTTCTAACACCACAAATCTGGTTACTCAACTTGACAAATCCAGAAAAACTCTGGAACTTGAAATTCAAAGAGTTACCGATCAGGTCAAGAATAGAAATTCTGAGTATGACAAGTTAGAAAAATACAAGGCAGAGTTAAGTTTAAGTTACGAAAACCTATCAGAGGAAAAGAACAATCTACAATACAATGACTTTGCATTCTCGCTCCTTAAGGACGGTGGTGTAAAGAAGCAAATTGTTAAGAAGTATCTTCCTCTGATTAATCAAAAGGTTAATCAGTACATTCGTATGATGGACTTCTTCATCAACTTTAATCTTGATGAAGAATTCAACGAAACGGTTCAATCACCGATTCATGAAAAATTCTCATATGCTTCTTTTTCGGAAGGAGAAAAGATGAGGATTGACTTGGCTCTGCTTTTTACTTGGAGAGAAGTTGCTAGGGTTCGTAACAGTGTAAACACAAACCTTCTCATCATGGATGAGGTTTTTGATTCATCTCTCGATAGCAATGGCACTCAAGAGTTCTTGAAGATTGTTAGATACATTATCAAAGACGCTAATGTTTTTGTTATTTCTCACAATAGTGAACTCCATGATAAGTTTGCCGGAACTATTGCATTTGAAAAAGTTGGATCATTCTCTCGCCTAGTCAAGGACTAAATAGTGCGATAGATCAGTTGTGATATGTTATCAACTCAATACAGACTTCGTTTAGAAGAAATTTGCAAATGTATTGTTAACGGAGAAGGACTTCAACTTGAAGATATGATCTGGGCAGAAAAACTTGCTAAGGCAAATACAAGTGCCCGAGAAATGTTGAAAACGGCCAGACGCCAAGCATCTAACCCTGACATGGAAGAAGGTGGTCTGGATGATTTTATGAACAGGATGGGACTAGGTGACCCCGATCCATCCAATCACAGAAAGGGGTTTCAATCTGCAGATGAAATTGTAGACTGGTTTAAGCAAGAACGTAGTGATGACTGGAGGCAACGTGACTAAAAAAACTCACATTGATAACAACGGTAACAGTTGGGAGTGGGAAGAAACTCCAGACACAATCAAAGCACTGGAACGACTTCATGAAGACATGAGGAAGGCCAAAGAAAAAGAATCAAATCTCCAAAGACCAAAACGGATTGTGGTGTAACGAAAAAGACATAAAAGTCATGAAATTCTGACAAAAGTGCCTAGATAATATAGAATTATGAGGTGGCGAAAATGAACCCAAACTCCTTCCCTTCGTCATATTTCTGTTTCCTTGGAGGAACATACTATGCACAATTTAATTTCATTTAATCAATTGGCTTTCTGGCACTCTAATGAATTGACTCAAAATCAGGATGAACTCGTAAACGAATATTTTGAATGCCTCACCGAATGTGAGGAAGACACTCAAACGTGTAGGAGAATCTGCAGGTCGATCCTATCCTCCTAAGTAGACACTTTAAAAACTGGTACAAGACCCGCCCTCAGAGGCGGGTTTCTCCTTATAATAGAAACATATTTTGGAAGGTACTATGACAGTTCCAAACTGGCAACACCACTCCAAGAAGGAGCAAAAGAGAAAACTCAAACCTCAGGCCTTGCGCCAAGCAAAAGCAAGACTAAGACACTTTAAAAAGTGTCACATGAACCGCCCTAGCAAGGCGGTTTCGTCGTATAATACGGGCATATTCGGGAAGACACCGTGTTCAACCACTCAGTAAAAGGACAACTTGCCAAACTGCTTGCTACTGAGGATCTTATAGTTGAGCATCGGCAGTGTGACACTGCTTCTTTTGACGTTCATAATCGGATTCTTACTCTACCGATGTGGCAGAAGGCATCGGAGTCCGTCTATGATATGCTTGTGGCCCATGAAGTTGGTCACGCTCTCTTCACTCCCGATGAAGAAGTTAATACGCAAAGCAAAGTTCCTCACCAATACGTCAATGTGACTGAGGATGCTCGCATTGAGAAACTGATGAAGCGCCGCTATGCTGGTCTTCCTAAGACTTTCTATCGCGGATATAATGAGTTGTATGAAGATGATTTCTTTTCCATTGAGGATGAAGATGTCAACTCAATGAGTCTTGCTGATCGCATCAATCTGTATTTTAAGATCGGATCTTTTATCAATATTGACTTTACTGCGAGGGAAAAAGTCATCGTTGATATGGTTGACAAAGCAGAGACCTTCCAAGATGCACTTGAGGCCGCTATCGCACTTTGGGAGTTTGGTAAAAAAGAACTTGAAGAATCTCCTACCAAAGAACAGAAACAAAACGTTTCCAATGATGGACAGTCTGGTCAAACCAACCAGTCTTCGGAGAGTTTTGAATCTGGTGATAGTGACTCTGAAAGTGGTAAAGGAGATGAAGAATCTTATGGTGGAACTGCTGAGCAAGACACCGAACAAGTTAGAGATCAGGGCGGCAATAATGGTGGCGAAGTAAAGACGGCTGACTCTCTCAATGAGAAGGTTCAAAATCTCTCAGAAAAATCTCAATATTGGGGAGATCCTTTCTACTTTGAAATTCCTAAACTGAATCTTGATAGTTTGATTGTCAAGGCCTCTACTATTCATGAGTATCTCGATGGATTCTGGGATCTAGAGATGGAACGTACTGGTCTTTCTTACAGTGAGACTTTCTCTGAAGTTGACAAACAGTTTGCTGCATATAAAAAAGATGCTCAGCGAGAAGTCAACTATCTTGTGAAAGAGTTTGAGTGTAAGAAGTCTGCCGACGCTTATGCTAGGACTTCTACTTCAAAGACTGGTGTTCTGGATACATCCAAACTCCACACTTACAAGTTCAATGATGATCTGTTCAAGCGTATCTCTATCACAAAAGATGGTAAGAATCATGGTCTAATCTTTGTTCTTGACTGGTCTGGGTCCATGCATCGCCAGATGCTTCCCACTCTGAAACAGTTGTTCAATTTGGTTTGGTTCTGTAAGAAAACTAATATTCCTTTTGAAGTCTATGCTTTTACTAACGAGTGGAACCATAGAGCTTGTGATCGAATGGAAGATGGAAATATTCTTATTGAGCACTGCGAGAAGAAAGATGGTTACATGACCATTCCAGATGGATTCTCTATGTTGAATATTTTGTCATCAACAACAAAAACCAAGGACTTTGACATTCATATTCGCAATATGTTCCGTCTTGGTGTAGAGATGGAAGTTTACAATACCTATAAGTCAACTCCATACAGCATTCCTTATCGCCTCAATTTGTCTGGAACTCCTCTCAATGAAGCGATTGCATCTCTCCATACAATCATTCCAGATTTTGCCAAGAAAACTAAAACTGAGAAAGTACATTGTGTTGTGTTAACTGATGGTGAGGCTTGTAACTCCACTAGGAATGTTGCTATCAAACGTAATTTTGATGATGCTGAGTATGTTGGAACTCGTTCTATTGGACAGAACGGTTACCTGCGCTGCAGGAAAACTGGAAATACCTATGCTGTTCCTAATTCCTGGTGGCAGATCACTAATCTTCTTGTGCAGAACGTTCGTGATTGTTTCCCTGGCATGAACATGATTGGTATTCGTGTTCTTGAAAATCGTGATTTCCGCAATTGGATCCGTCGCATGGAACTTCCATTGAGTTCTGAAAACGATGTCACTAAAGTTTGGGTAAAGGAAAAATCTATCAGTGTTTCTTCAGCCCTTGGTTATAGTGAAGTGATTGGTATCTCTGGCAATTCTTTGGAAGCATCCAAAGAGTTTGATCCTGTAGAGAACGCAACCAAGGCTCAGATCCTCGCTTCATTCAAAAAGTCCTACGGTGGAAAGAAAACAAACAAAAAGATTCTTTCCAAGTTTGTATCAGTTATTGCCTGACCAGTTCCCAAACTGTCCTCTGCGCCCACCTAGGGCGCTTTTTTCGTAGTATAATACCTACATACACACAGAGGTTCCAATGTCCCGCTTGTCCACGATGTCTATTGTTGAGTCTTTGCGTGATCTGTATGGGAACAAAATCAGCACGGCTGACGTTCGTGCTTTCTGCGCTCAAAACGATATTAGTTATCCTACTGTTACCAAACACCTTGAGCAGTACAAGGTCAAGCGTGGCAAGTGGGACTTGACTGTTAGTGAGCGCCTTGAGCAAACCTATCAGGCACCATCCGCAATCCCTATTACCGTTCGGGAACAACAGAACTTGATTCCACAGAAAGATGATACTTTTGTCCCGTTCGGGAATTTTTCTGACGTGAAGAAGATTATCCAGTCTGGTATCTTCTATCCTACTTTCATTACTGGTCTCTCTGGTAACGGTAAGACCTTTGGTATTGAGCAAGCATGTGCTTCCCTAAATAGGGAGTTGATTCGCGTCAATATCACCATTGAAACTGACGAGGATGATCTTGTTGGTGGGTTTCGTCTTGTTAATGGCGAAACTGTCTGGCATAATGGACCCGTCGTGGAGGCTCTTCAACGCGGAGCAGTGTTGCTTCTAGACGAAGTTGACCTGGCATCTAATAAGATCCTGTGTCTCCAGTCTATTCTTGAGGGCAAGGGTGTCTTTCTGAAGAAGACTGGCGAGTATGTGCAACCTACTAATGGGTTCCAAATCTTCGCCACTGCCAACACCAAAGGTAAGGGTAGCGAAGACGGCCGCTTCATTGGCACCAACGTCCTCAACGAAGCGTTTCTTGAGCGTTTTGCCATTACTCTTGAGCAGGAATATCCCACTCCTGCTACGGAGATCAAGATTCTCTCTCGCCTCTGTGATGATGAGAGTTTCTGCAAGAATCTTGCTGACTGGGCTCAACTTATTCGCAAGACCTTCTATGATGGTGGTGTGGATGAGGTTATTAGCACCCGCCGCTTGGTTCATATTATTCGCGCTTACGCGATCTTTGGTGACAAGATCAAAGCAATTCGCACTTGTTTGAACCGCTTTGATGATGATACTAAGCAAGCATTTGTTGACCTTTATGATAAGGTCGATGCTGATGTTGACCTTTTGAAAGAGGAGTGATAGAATGAACGCATGGAGTATGCTTTATGATGAACTGAACATGGACGAACAGTACACCGCTACTGGTGAAAAATGGGTCAAAGACACTGGGGGTTATGAATGGACTCCCGTGGGCGGACTAACTGGATCAAACCATTATCCAGCCGCTCAGGAGGTTACATTGACCTCACCATCTCTATACAAATATAATGAAGATACAACTCTTCAAGAGATCAAGGATTATATTACCGATACCTATCGGGCCCACTATGCAAGTGGTGGAATTCAGACCCTTGATCTGATTAATTCTTGTGGTGATGCTGCAGCATTCTGTCGCAGTAACATTCTCAAGTACGCATCCCGATATGATAAGAAGGGATGTGCTAAAATGGATATTAAGAAGATTATCCATTACGCTGTTCTTCTTTACCACTTTACCAACCAGGACAAGACTACTGATGCGCGAGGCTATGAAACTTTCTAAGACTACCTTTGACATTCTTGACAATTTCTCTGGTATTAATCAGTCCATTCACGTTAAGAGTGGAAACAAACTCCGCACTATTTCTGTGATGAAGAACATCCTTGCTGAGGCGGATGTTGATGAAGACTTCTCCAGCGACTTTGCAATCTACGATCTCAGTCAGTTTCTGAATCTGGTTCGGGTTGTTCACGGCATTGAAGACAGTGAACTCAAGTTCAACAATGAGAAGTTTGTAACCATCTCTGATGGTCGTAACAAAACCAATTACTTCTTTGCTGATCCTTCGGTTATTGTTTCTCCCCCAGATAAGAACCTTAGTCTTCCTACTGAAGATGTAAGTTTCCGCATTACTCAACATCAACTGACCAAACTGAAGCAGTCGGCTGCAATTTTGAATTTGCCTGACTTCTCGATTGTTGGTGACGGTGAGAAGGTCGTGGTCAAGATCCATGATCGAAAAACCGATAGTTCTAATGATTTCGGTTTCCCTGTCGGTGAAACTGATAAGAAGTTCTCCTTCAATTTCAAACTGGAGAATATCAAACTCATCAATGGTGACTATGACGTAATCATTAGTCGCAAACTTCTGTCGAAGTGGTCTACTGCTTCTGGGGCTATCCGTTATTATATCGCTCTGGAACCTGATTTTGAGTTTGAAGAGTGAAGATTTCTCCAGACTGGGACCTTATCTTTAAATATTTGCCAGATGGTGAGAAGGATAAGGTCGCGGTTCTCCGCGTAATGGAGTGCGCTAATGGAGTAATGCAACATGCCTTTAGGGGCAAACAAATCTTTGCTTACTCCCTGTATGAGACGCGCCGAGCAATGAAGTTTAGCATGTCTTCCATGAAGACACTAGAAATTTCTCTAAGGAACGAAACCATTTCCTTTGAACCAGAAACTCAAGTGATCCTACGAAAGGCTAGAGATCTCTACATCAGTGGTTTCAAGAATGGAAATGATGAAGACCTTGCAGAGTTCTATCGCATGTCCTCTGCAACTGTTCGCGCCCTTGGGAAAGAAAGACTTGTAAAGGCTAATGAACTTTTAAAAGAAAACCTTGACGATATTCCAGACCAAGCGTTAGACTGGGGTTTGGACTACCTCCTGCAATTTCTTCCCGATGAACATCTTTGTAACTGATCCTTCTCCATACAAGTCTGCCATTGTTCTTCCTGACAAACATATTGTCAAGATGCCTCTGGAGACCTGTCAGATGCTTTCTATCATTGCTTCTGACAAATGGGGTCATGGGTTTGGAACCCTGCCTAGGGTGGATGGAACACCTTATAATACCGATAAGGGTGCTTTTCGCAACCATCCATGCACAATCTGGGCTAGTAGTTTTGTTTTAAATTGGCAGTGGTTGATTGCTCACGGTCTTGCTCTTTGTGAAGAGTATTCTAACAGGTATAGGAAAGTGCATTCCTGCCTCAAAACTCTAACCGTTGCAAAACAAATATTTCCCGCAGCAGATCCAACAGGCCGTTCTGGAAAAGAACCAACACCCTTTGCTCGCGCTATGCCAGTTGAATGGAAAGACGATCAAAGCATAGATACCTTCACGGCATATAAAAAATATATTGCATCTAAGATCTGGGTTAAGGACAATTATCTCCGTATTCCAGAACGAAAACCTGACTGGATTCTATAATGAAGCATATTTTGTTCACCCTTAAGGGGTGTTCTTTTGGTCTCCTGGACGATGAATCACATATCCGCAACGTACTGGTTCATGCGGCACATCTCTGCGGAAGCACACTGTTAGATATTTCATCTCACAAGTTTGACCCTCAGGGAGTCACTGCTGTTGCTCTTTTGTCTGAATCGCATATCAGCATTCACACTTGGCCAGAAATTGGTATGGCAGTTTGTGACGTTTTTACCTGTGGAGACCACACTGAGCCTCGTGCTGGTGTAACATATATGTATGAAATGATGGATGCCAATGACATGGTGTCCAATGAATTTACTCGTCCTTTGGAATGATTGAAATGAGTCGTGATGAATTTCTTTGGGTTGAAAAGTATCGACCCAAGACTGTTGAAGAGTGTATTCTCCCCGAAGGAACTAAAGATGTCTTTCAAGGATTTGTCTCTAAGGGAGAGATTCCTAATCTACTTTTGAGTGGCCCTCCTGGTATTGGTAAAACTACCATTGCGAAGGCACTGTGTCATCAACTTGGAGCAGATTATTATGTCATCAATGGATCCGACGAAGGTAGATTCCTTGATACTGTCCGAAACAATGCGAAAAACTTCGCTTCGACCGTCTCACTTACGGCAACTGCTAAACACAAAGTCATCATCATTGATGAGGCTGACAACACAACCAATGATGTTCAACTCCTCCTACGGGCGTCTATTGAGGAGTTTAGTAAGAATTGCAGATTTATCTTCACCTGCAACTTCAAAAATCGAATCATCGAACCTCTCCATAGTCGATGTGCCGTCGTTGACTTCTCGATCAAAGGTAAAGAAAAAACCGCACTGGCAGGATCCTTCTTCAAGCGTCTACAGGACATCTTGGATGCGGAGCATGTCGAATTCGATGAAAGAGTACTTGCAGAACTTGTTACAAAACACTTCCCAGACTGGAGGAGAGTCTTAAATGAATGTCAACGATACGCGAGTGCTGGAAAAATTGACACCGGGATCCTTGCGTCCTTCTCGGATGCATCCGTTAGTGAACTCATTGAGAAACTCGCTAGTAAAGACTTTACTGCTGTTCGTAAGTGGGTTGTGTCTAATCTTGATAATGATCCAGGCCCTCTTCTTAGGCGTGTGTGGGATGGTCTTAGTACCGCTGTTGATGGCCCTAGTCTTGCTGCAGCAGTTCTTATCGTGGCAAAGTACCAGTATCAAATGGCTTTTGCGGCAGACCAGGAAATTAATCTCCTCGCTGCGCTGACTGAGATCATGTGTGAGTGTGAGTTTAAGTGATGAAGTTGACTCCAGAAGATGCTGTATGGGCTGCAGACCAGTTCATCGCATACTTCCAAGACATTGACCAGATTGAGAATTACTTCCGTTCTGTAAAGATGGACAGGGTGAGCAATATCACCCCTACTCTTTTTGATGAGAAACTGGAGGATGCTTTCTTTTCTGACTTTTCTATGTCTCCAGAAGACATGGATTTTCAGATTGTTCCTGTTGGCCCTGGTGGTCTGGACAATGACTACTTCTCTGAACTTCTAGGAGTTGTTGCTTCCCATGTGATTGAGGATAGTATCCCTGGTCGGGAACTGAAGTGGGTTGTGATGGAGAAGAATACTGGTAAGTTTGTGGGATTCATCCGCTTTGGATCTCCCACGATCAACTCAAAGCCAAGAAACATTTACCTTGGTGGAGCACCAGATCTTGAGATCTTCAACCGCCATGCTTGCATGGGGTTCATCATTGTACCTACTCAGCCCTTCGGATTCAACTATCTGGGTGGTAAA
>Ga0222715_10002514_pt1 | contig 16735 bp, 24 predicted proteins | sample C33_9DmetaG_FD_165056 | JGI IMG/M metagenome (GOLD analysis project Ga0222715, IMG submission 165056) | Estuarine water microbial communities from San Francisco Bay, California, United States - C33_9D | ecosystem: Environmental > Aquatic > Marine > Unclassified | place: USA: California... | reverse complement strand
TTTGCCTGCTGGAATTGTATATAAAGCTAATTGAGTTTGACCTAAACCAAAGGTAGTACCTGTACCAATTATTCCTATATCAGCAAGAACAGTACCACCTCCACTAGCACCTGTTGATACTAACACAACACCTTTATTAGTTTGTAATGTACCTGCTGAATCAACAAAGGCTCTATAAACTCTTAAAAATGATTTGGTTGAAACTGCACCATCCACTGTAAGTGTTTCTTCAATTTCGTTATAACTAGCGTCTAAACCTTGAACGGTAACCGTACGAGCACCTGTTCCAGCAACGCTGTCTTGTGCGTCAGCACCTGATACATAAACTGTTGAAGCAGATGTTAAATAGGTATAAGTTCCACCGTGCATCCAAACTGTTTCTGGAACACCACCTATATTTGGATTTCTACCAAATTTATGAACAACACTAGCGCCTCTTATAAGCCCTCTTGCTATGTTAATGTTTTGTTCTGTTATGTACCCTATTGCCATGTATAAATAGTCCTATATTGATTTAAAATATTTATAACGACATATAAAGGTGATATTAAAGAAATAGTGTATCGTTCTTCGTGGGAATTGAAGATGATTTCATTACTCTAGAACTTGAACTCCTGTGAGAGAAAGAGTGCAGAAGATTTGCTCATGTCTCTGTACTTGGACTCGACTCCGAACTTCATTTCCAGTGATGGTTTTTTGATTTTTGCATAGATCGCAAGTTTATCTTTCGCGTTATCGTCTAAGTCAAAAGTGTATTTGTATCCGATAAATCTTTTTGTTTCAGATAATACGGTCATTGGTGCAATCAACAACGCGACACATATGATTAATTTCATTACTGTTTCTCCTTTGGGGTTTAATTGTATATATGACGGAAATGTTACATTTCTGTTACAATTTACCTTCCTCTGATTCCTTTCCCATAAGAAGGATAGTTTGTTCCCTCAAGAGAAAACGATGCAGACGCAGCTTCCACCGAATCTATATCTGCGTTTCCATTAACTGTATGCATGATCTCCCATTCTCTTTTATCGACTTTACAATTTGAGATAACCATACCAAGTTTCTCTCTAATTTTCTTGTCGGTTATCTTTGATAGAAGTTCTTCTATTTTTTCCGCATCGTTGGGTGTGATGTAATGTTCGCCTTGGGTAATCATGGTATCGCAATCCATATGTCTGATAATGGTGCGTATTGTAGATTTTGATGTGCGATGTATATGATTATCGCAATCGCAATCATCATACCGCAAAAATAAAGTAGTGTTTTCATGTGTCGTTCTCCATAATAAAATAAATCAGGAAGCCCGAAAGACTCCCTGATTGGTCTACACTAGAATGATGTAGATAGTGAAAATACAAATGCCTCACAGTCATTTCCAGAAGAACATACGCCGTCTGTAGTGACATCATTCCAAGAAACAGCACCAGTAAGTTTTCCAATAGTTTTTGAAGCCCCTACTGAGTAGTGAAAGTAGTTTTTGCCGTCTTCAATGTCTTGATAGCCTGCAACTACGTTTCCTGTTATACCAGCTGGAAGTGCAAGAGATACACTCTTATAAGAATACACACCCAATCCAGTTTCCCCATAGAAGTCAGGACTAATACTTACCCCTGCTTGCAATGTTGGTGACAATGGAAGTCCGTTAAATGACTTAGAAACTGAACCATAGATTTCTCCAAAGTTATAGTCGCCACTGCCACTGTCTTCGTTTTGTTCTGCATAAAGATAATGCAGATATCCTATATCATAACTCAATCCAAATCCTTGTCCTCTATACCCAGCATACACATCAATCTCTGTGCTGGCTGCATCTGTTTTCGCTGAATTAAATTCCAGACTTGATGCCCAAGTACCTATGTACAACCCCGAAGAATGTGAAATGTCGAATCCACCTTGTATCGCAGGATCTTCATTGCTTTGTGTTACTCCTCTCCAAACATACTCTGACGCAATACCAACGTTTGCTGATACTACGAAAGCAGGCTCTGTTTTTGCAACTTCTTCTGATTTAAGTTCTGTTTCGAGCCTATCAAGCTCATCAGCACTTACAGAAAAAATGCTTCCGAGAGTGAGTGCAAATGCAACTACTCCTGTTTTTAAATAATGGTTCATTAATTTCTCCCTTTATATTTAAGTTATCCTGATATTTATGTTAAATGTATCTTCTAAACCATATGTGTGACATAAATACAACACCATTTAATTATCCTCTTTATATGGTTTCAACACCGTTTCATAGATGTTATCTGCGACATACTTCATACACATAGGCGCAACCATCAATCCGATTCTTGCGAGCTGTTCGTTCAATGTGCCTGTTAATATGTAATCTTCTGGTAGTGTCATCAATCGTTTACTTTCTTTAGTGGTGTATACTCTATCCTCAGATGCGTGTAAATGCACCGCAAGACTTGTCTGCAATCCCTGTTCTGATAACGTATGTGATGCTTGATGCCACGGCACTCGTCTTGATTGAAAGAATGAGTTCTTTGGCTCTGGCAGTTCCTTACCCCATTTCGCACGATGTTTGATTACCTTATCGTACCAAGGTCTTACTACATCATCTCCTACTGATACCACTTTATCAGGATTCTTGGGTAATCTCTTTAACCACTTGTATTTTGCACCCTTCTTCATAATCTCACATAAGTCATGCGCTTCTACCATGTTTTCTTCATCATCACGCAAATCACCTATCGCGTCCTCTATAGTGGGCTCTTCTTCTATTCTTGGTTCTGGATAGATTGAACTCGCAAGCATCCACGGCATACCAATCTTATCCATCACATCGTTTCGTATGGATATGATGAACACTCTTTGTCGTTTCTGTGGTACACCATAATGAATACCATTCAATACTTTGTATACTGTGGTGTATCCATGACTCTCAAAGTCTCGCACCATCTTGGATAGATGCTCTCTTGCGTAGTCCATTGTCAGACCTTTTACGTTCTCACATACGATAACTTTTGGTTGCATTTCGCCCGCAATTCGTATCTGTTCCCAAGTCAAGTCTTCAATGTTCTTTTGTTTCATACCATACGCGGTCTTTTCCTTGTTCCAGCCTTTCTGTTTTGTACCACTTATAGAGAACGGCGGACATGGTGGTGAGCCGTCTAGTATATCCAGCTCTCCTACCTTCAGTCCTGTCATTTCCATGATTTGTTTACCAGTAACATTTTTAATGTCACCGCAAATATGTGGTGTATTGGGCCAGTTCTCTAGGTAAGTATCTACCGCGACCTGTTGAAACTCGTTGACAAACTTACAGTCACCGCCCGCAAGTTTGTATCCAGCGGACGAACCACCACCCCCTGCGAAGAATGATATGTAACTGAATAATTTTCTATCTGATGATTGTTTTAAGTCATCAAGCGTGTATCTATAATATCTCATTTAAAAAAATCCATCCAAAGTTCCTTGTGTTCCATAACTATCGTCTATCCACCAATCAATCTTTTCTGATATAAACTTTAGTGGTTCAACAAAAGATTTAGTGAACTGTGTATCATAATCTATTCTGTCCATTAAGTCAAGTTCCTTTGGGAAGAAAGTGATGAAAGAAAACGCACTCGCGGTATACACGTTAGGCTGACGCAAATGCACAAACTTAATCTTATCTCCCTCTTGAATCAAAGGATACTTGTTCGTTAGTTTCTTAGTCTTCAGTAGGTGGTTGTATAGTATTGCACCCTTACAGTGAATAGGGGCGCCCTTAGCGAACATACCATTTGATGATGAGAACTTCTCTAACCCATTAACTGAACGTGGGTAGGCAATCTCTTCTGGGTCTAGGCGCATAAAGTCACTCCGAAAATCCTGTATGAATGTATTTAGCACTTTTGAATCTTCGTTAATAATAATCTTGAGAGCTTCTTTAATCTTGTTCCGACACACTTTTGGAGTAGATGATTTGACTGCTTCGATGCCCATGATTTTAAGTTTAGGTTCTTTATATCGCACACCTTCACTGTCGTGGACATTCAGAATGTATCGTTTCTTTGCAGTCCAGATACCCTTGTCTGCGATAACTTCTCGCGCCATTTGCATCTTTTGATCGTATGCGTTCGTTACCTTAGCAAGAGCTGTATAACTGTTTTCAATAAATGGTTCCAGCTTCTCATTTGCAATCTTGTCCAAGAAGTTGACAACCTTTCTAGTCTCCGTTCCTTCTCCAAACAGTTTATCAACCAACCTGTCAAAAGTGATGTATACCGAGTCTGTATCCGAAGCAATAACATAGTCTTCATTATCTGTCTCCAATAGTTTGTTCAAATAAATGTTAAGGGATTTCTCAATCCACCGAATAGATAACTGACCCGATGTAGTGATTGCAGATGCAATCATCAAGTCAAAGTATCGAAAGTAGTTGTTACCGATTGCACCATAAGCTGAGTTGAGAGATATCTTTTTTGCCATCTGAATGTTGTTATACTTGGATATGTCCTTTAACAACTTAGGGTCTTTGGTATTCTCATATTCTTGTGATGCTTGTAACATAAGTTTCTTATACTTGGTGCGGTCATTGTACATAGTCTCCATAATCTCTGGAAGAAACCCACGTTTGTCTTTACGAAAGAACGCACCATTTGGTGTCATACAGTGTTCAGTTGGATTGCTTGCTTTACCTTCGAGCAGCTTGTCTACAAGCCCTGTCACTGGCTTACTTGGAACAAGTGTCTCTGGCGATATGTTGTATTGCATAATTAGATGGGGATACAGTGAGTTCAAGTCAAATGACATTACCCATTTGTGCATACCCACTATAGGATCTTTGACATACGCACCTTCAAACTTCTCTGCTTTTTCATGTGCAACCTTTTGTGGTATGACAATGTTCTTTTCACGCAGATAGTTGTAGATGAGAATATCCCAATACTTTACCGAACCCAACACATCAGTATAATTGACTTTTGCATCATACGCCATAGTAAGACAGAGCTCAATCAGCTTCATCTTGTCTTCTAGTTTGTCAACAATCTCAACGTCCTGTATATTATACTCAATGAATGACTGCCAATCTTTCTGATACCATTCACTGAATGTCTCGTAGGGATTGCCGTCTTTTTGTTCACCCAACTCAACAGACGCAATGTGATTAAGAGCATAAGACTCTTGAGCTGTATATGTAAACTTGCGATATAGTGCCATGAAGTCTAGAGATGCAACACCTGCTATCTCGTATGTTTGTTGTGTTCTTCCCATTTTATAAACTGATCTTTCTCGCACCGAACCCCAAGGCGACAATCGTTTTAATTCATCTTCACCAAACAGATTGATGATACGATTGCATATGTAAGGTATATCAAAAAACTCTGTGTTCCAGCCTGTGATAATGTCTGGATAGTGTCGTTCCCAGAACACCATAAACTCTTTAAGTAGATGCACTTCACTTTCACATTTGATATAGGTAACATCGTCACGTTCTGCTGTGAAGTCACCGACACCCCACACCACAATTCTTTTGGATTGATGGTTCTTGATGGTGATTGATATTAGTTCTTCTTTTGCTTCAGTTGGTGAGGGAAACCCATTCTCTGATTTGACTTCAATATCAATTGTTGCCATCATCAGTTGTTCCATATCAAACTCTACACGACCATTATACTTGTCTGCAATATAACTGTATGTGTGTAAAGTATTACCATAGACTAGTTCTGGTTGTGACTTGTAAGCTTCAATGTGTTCTTTTGCTTCACGCATGTTGTCAAATTGAATATTTGTAACGTACTTGCCATCTAGGGTTTTGTATGGTGTTTGTTTTGCTACAGGAGCATATAATGTTGGTGAATACTTTACACGTTTGTTTATGTTACGTTCGCCATCTTTGACTTCACGCACCAAAAGAAAGTTGCCGTATTGGAGTACATTTGTGTAAAAATTCATAGTAGTATAATACCACTTGGTAGGAGAAAAATCAAGGTACTTTTATATAAAATTTTCTAAACTTCCAACTTCATTTTTTGCGAACCTGCCGATAAGTCGTTCAGATTTTCCCATGTTCCCCTGTGTTGCACAAGACCTATCTGTATAACATACTGTTGTAAATCTTTGGCCAGGCCCATGAATAGGTGTAACGCAATGTAGTGACTTAGAATCTGCAATGCATACTGCATTATCTGGCAAGTCTATACCTACACCCCAACGCGGAAATGATAGGTAAGCACCTGTGTAAGACCCCTGACGATGACAACTCATCGTTGTATACTCAACGTCCTTGCCATCAGAGTGTACGGCCATAGCGGTACTCTGCATTGCGCTGTACCTGTTTGCTGATAGAGTTGTTACCATTCCATGTCTATGTTCTGGTGCAATTGCTTCTTCTGCAAACCTACGTTGTCTTCGATATATCTCTGGTGCAGCTTTGTAAAACGCTCTTTCAACATCAACACAAAGCTCTTCTAACTCTTCCCACTTAATAGGATTTGATATGTTGATTGCTCCAGTAAACCTTCCACGTTTTGCACCAATCATTACTGAATTAATTTCATTTGCATACGCAATCATACCCCACTTACCACTTTTTGTTTTGACGTAGTAAGAGTTGGGCGTTCGTAGTTTGTAATGCTCCCCTTCAATAAGACCTTTCTTTTTCATTTCTTCAGCATCAATAGGCCCAGCACAGTTTGCTCTCATAACTGAACTTTCTTCAATACTATACAGAATATCTCTCATACGGTTATCTGGAAATGCATTAGTTACCACATACGCAATAGGAACACCCTCACCATCTAGTGTAGAGTCTGGGCGATATATTGCTGTATCGTTTGTTACATTAATGATTTGGTCTAAATCAGACTCATCATAGAACTTTCCATTCCATTTTTCAAAGGTTTCTTTTTCGCCGTAATCATTTTTTGCTGTTATTTTTATCATTCGTATTCTTCTATCCAAATCATAGCATCAGTTAATTTTTTACAGTATTTGTTATCAGTGTGTACTTGGTCATCAAAAACTTTTCTCGTTGCACAGTATTTCATACCCTCACCTTCATTAGACACATTTAGAGCTTCAGATGGAATAATTGACCCAATTTTAATTTCTGAGCTTAATCCATATTCACTGTCCATATCTAAAATTTGAGTAGCAACAAATGCTGTCCTTTCGACATTTTTCATGTCAGTAAATTTTTTCTGTTTCCATTCAATTTTCATTTCACCAAACTTTTCATAAACCCCTTTGCGAGTTTACCTTCCATTCTTACTGCTTGTCGTTCCCATGGCTGTTTTGACCATGAAGTATGAGTATAGTCAACATAAGAACCATCTTTAGTTTTCCACAATTTGCGAGAACCAAGTTTCACTGGATACACACGATCTACCATAAGACCTGTGGCTGTTTGATAAACATGAACCATCTCATGGCATATCGTTTGAATAAATCGTTTTAGACCAGATAAGTTTAGATTACCATTCTTAAACTTGTGCATACGTTTATCCACTTCAATTGTAAACTCACGATCACTATTCATCTGCATACAAAAACCATATGCACCTTCATCTAAACACTTAGTCAATTGAACTTCAATTTCTAGAGTTGAATGTCTAGGCATCAATTCAGAAATACAATACCATACGACATTTTCTGTCAGTTGACGTTGTTTCTTAGTTCCACCGATTACGGTTACTTGATTCAAGGATTTTCCTTTGTTTTTTGACTATATGAATAGGATAACATACTCAACACGTTTTGTCAAGGCCCAGTATGGTGTCGATCATACAGATTGATATCTAGGAAATCATCATATATTTTTATCACTCTCCACTAAACTCCTGTTCACAATATGTTCATCTTCTATTTCTTCTTTACTTTGTCCAAAGTAAGCGACCGCATAATGTTCTCGTATCATGAAATCATTAAGCGTCATCTGGGCATCTGTCTTTGCATCGTGTATAAGAAATTCACCCAAAATTCTTCCGTATTTTCCTTTGCCGTCTTGTCTGGTGCGTAGTGTTTGTGTTGAACCAACTGGCAAATAACTTAACACAACTTCTTTTGCCATTAGGCCATAAATTTTTTCTACTTTATCTGAAGTGCGACTTTCTGGTGTATCAATACCATAAAAACGGATTCTTTGTTTCTTTAACCAAACACCAAAGCCCAAGTCGATATCAACATCAGCAGTGTCTCCATCGATCACCTTTACAATTTTACATTTATATTCATACACCGAAACTTTCTCCACAACCACAAGATGATGTTGCTGATGGATTTGAAACCTTGAGAAATGAACCAGATAAATCAGTAACATAATCCACTTGACTTCCATCAAGATATGTTTCTGCTTCGGGATCTATTAACAAAAATCCCTCGATAGGTTTTATGCATGGTTGCATACGATTATCCTCGCTTGCAATTCCCCACACATATTCAAATCCATTACAACCGCCCGACTTTACGCCAAGCGTAACGTAGCCTTCATTGGCTGCGCTCTGTAAGTATTCTTTTGCTAATGGTGTTAATGTTACCATGTACTATATTTATAATCCTTCTTTGACACATGCCCCCTTGTCTTCAATTTTTTCTACTCTTTCTATCAAATCAAAGAATAAATCAAACGCTCCGCGTATTTCTTTCTCAGGACTTACTCTGTTGTAAGGAACACACAATGTTTTTACCTCAGAGTTTTGTTTTTCAACTACCGTTCTAGCTTCCATGCACGATTCCATACTCGGCATTTCAGTTTTGTAATCAAACCCACCATTAGACATTGCAGTTACAATTAGTAATGCTTTAATCATAATATCTCCTTATACATTATTTTTTTTCTTCAGAAGAGGGATACTTAGATATTTTTTTCCACCCATCTGGCTCACAAAAATATTTTTGTTCTTCAATTATAACCACATCTCCAACACTGGTGCTACGACACCCTGCTCCTTTAAATTGTGGGGTGACTTCTTTGTTTTCCCACCACGCACAATCAATAGAGTTAGTCTTTGTAAATGCTACTTCTAACTTTTCACTATCAGGTAAGGTTTTATCAACTGAAACATATGCAACAATTTCTGTTTTGTCTGTTTCACTATTGTAGTGAAAAACTGCAATATCTTGATTCATATAATGTCTCAACAGACTGTCCATTATTTCGTTCATATTACCTTCTTTTTTTTATTTTATGTAATTATAATATCAAATTCAACAGGGTTTGTCAAGTAAATTCTAAAGATAAACAGGCCCTGTCCAGTTAATTGGAAATCCACCCTCAAGGACATTTCCTCTTGGTTTGTTTCTAGCAGGTTTAGCCCACCCAGCACACTTCAAAAGGTCGCCCTTCTTGAACAACTTATCATCATCAGTATTGACAACAAATGCCCAAGCACTGGTGCCTGATAAAATTTTGATGTATTTCTTGCCTTTTTTAACAACAAACCCATCTGCAAATTCTTTATTCATTTCCTCATTAAAGCGATAAGGTTCGCTAGAGTAGTCATGGATTGCAGCCGCAATCATATTTGCAATACCATCATCAATATTGTCGAACTTTTTTTTAACAGAAACAGTCATTATTTTCTCTCCTCAAAGTTTTTAGTGTTAAGGCGTTCTGTAACCTCGGTCAAATCCCTCATTGCGTATGTAAGTTCCCGAACATCACTAGCAAGTTGTTCCATCATTAACGTCATATCGTCAATTTGTTCTTTTTTCATAACCATTAAAAATTCACCTGTTTAGATATTTTTGCTAGGATGCAGTTTATGGTTGTATTTGAAAGATTGAACTTTTTAGCAATCTCAGTATCGGTTGAAGCTTCGTATTCATATTCAGCCCAAATTTGAAGATTTCTCAATGTTATTTCTTCATTAGACATAGCATCTTGAGTAGACTTAGAGTAATCTCCTTTTGAAGAATTTTTGACAATAAACTTATCAATCAAATCTTCTGCAATCAAAGTGTCTTCCATCGTATATTCCATTACTAGTCCTCTTTTTTCATCTTATGTTACCATTATAAGGGTCTGAACAGGGTTTGTCAAGGCAAATCGCTGTTCGTAAGTTGTTGATTTATAAGGGATTATACAGAAAAAGATGAACCGCAACCACAAGTAGTCGTTGCATTGGGGTTTTTAATCACAAATTGCGAACCTTCTAGACTCTCACTGTAATCTATTTCTGCTCCCATGAGGTATTGCACACTCATAGGATCTACTAGTAATTTGACCTTTCCATTGATTACGACTGTATCGCCGTCACCCTCTTCTTGATCAAATGTAAAACCATACTGAAAACCAGAACACCCACCACCAGAGATAAATACTCTTAACATAAGACTGTCATCACCTTCGTCATCAATTAGTGTTTGAACTTTATGAGCAGCTGAATCTGTGAGTATTAGGTCTTCCACAATTTATCGTTTTTTCCTTGCCAGTTCCATTTCAATCCAAGATTTTGCTCTGGTATTTTTAACTTTCTTTTTAAGTAAACCTTGTATACGTTTGTACACTTGTTTAATTATATCCTCATCAGCTTCATTGTTATCTACAATAATTAAATTTTGTTTAAAGTGGTTATTAAATTTACCAATGTTAGCTTGTACTGCTTTCCACGACTTAATCACAACGGATTCTGGTACACTACGAGCTCGTTTTGCGTTACGTTCTAACGCAACATCTAGTGAAGTATTGACAAATATTAAATGAGTGTCATATCCTAGTTGACGTAGTTCATTAGACTGATTTGAAATCTTATCGTAGTCTTTACCTGTGCCGTCAATAATAAGTCCAAGTCTACCTTCAAGATAGTTTGTTTGTTGTTTTTTGGTAATTTCTTTTGCTCGGTCACGAACTGGAATACGAGCATCTGTTTCATCTTCAGGCATCTTCAGAGAAAGGTTTGCGTCTTTAAGCAACTTCTCAAATGCGTTATCTGAATTGACTACCTTGAGTCCAGTTCCACCAGTGGTTCTCCTGACAACGTATGATTTACCGCTGCCAGGGCCACCTGCTAAAAAGAATGCCTTAAATATATTGGGGTCGTATACGCCCTCTTGAAGTTCGTTGAATGTTTTCATCATGCGTTCCTGTTTGCTCTCGTTTTCTATAATTTACTATTTGTTCTATAACGTATTTATCATTTTCTGATATGGGAGTTACGTTTCTCTCTTGTTTTAGGAATGATTTTTTTCTGAGTAAATTTCTAGTTTTTTGAGCCATTGATTTGTCCTCGTTTCTATTAATAAGTTATGTTTCGTCTGATGTTGTAATCCCCCCGAAAATGCCAGGCGGTACAGTTTTTACTTCTACGCCGTTATAGTCCTCCTTTTGTTTAATTATTTTAATATCTCCTTCTGCAAATGGTTCATAATTATCCTTCAGTGAATCTAGTGGTTCTTCTATAGAATCTTTAACTAATGATATGATCATTACATGTTTTTGTGGTGACTTATCAAAATCAAAATCGTGTCGTATGTTTTTTACTAAGAATGGGCCTTTGTAAAATCTATCGTTGATTTCACCGTCTGCAGCTGTAACTGCAGCTGTGTATGGCAAATTAAGTATTACCTTCTGACCAGCATTTACATAAGTGTTGCCATGACATATTATGTTAACACTAAGTCCAGTTCTTATTTGTGCCATTTGTGAATTTCTTCTCTGCAACCATTTTTCTGGCCCGTAGGGTTCGTATGGGTATGTGTTATCTGGGGTTGTATGTTGACCATCACTTCGACTATTTAAAGAGGTAGGTACAACATACGTCCTTGCAGAGAAATCTGATACTCTTTCACCTCTTGGATTTAATGCAGCTTGACTTGCTAAAGGGTATTCAGTTCTGCCCTCTGTAACACCGCTCACAATATGATCTTCGTTTTTAAACTCTCTATGGTAGTTGTATTTTTTTCTTGAAATAGATTTATTGCGAATGTCATGTTTTATAAGTTCTGAACCATACATGCCAGTTCTGTAGTTCATTAACGTGTCATTGTTTGCTACAATCTCATATCCAAGCACATTATTTAAATCTTTAATAACATCAATCACACCATTTTTCCCAACAAGCGCACCCTTTTCAAACGTAGTGTATTCCATAAATGGTTCTTCATTGTACAAACTTGCAAGCGTTCTAAAGTTGAACCCTTTGAGAGTTTCATAAAACATATATGTTGGAGAAGATTTGAATGTTGCGATTGCTTGATCGCGAGCAGTATTAACAACGTCTACTGGTCTTATGTTTGGTGCAATATATTTTTTAACACCGACAGTTTTTTCTACAAAAATATTTTTCTTAGTTTCTAATTGATTGACTAACATAGATAAAACAATATCAGACCACGGCAAGGTAAAACTTTTTTTTACTTTAATTCTTTGATTTCTAACCAACTCCATACTGACGAAGCTTAGGTTGTATAACTGAACACCATTACCAACTTTTTCTCTCGCGGTCAGAGAATGTACTGCAAGTAAATTTTCAGTAAAATCTATAATCCCATCATCATCTTGAACAGATGAAGTTCTAATCTTCATAGACAAAAATTCTTGTCCTATGATTGGGCCATGAGAAGATAGATTTATTGAATCTTGTATTGTTATTGTACCACTTATGCAACTTTGATTTATATCTTCAAATATTGTTAACTTTACTACATTGGGTATAAGATTAACTCTAAGACCAGATGTAGTAATTAAAGATAATTCGTCAACAGTAAAATCGCCAGCGTGTTGTAATCCATCTGCCACTATCCAGTGTCCTTCATAATTGATTTAAATTCTTCTACAAAATCAGAAACATATTCTGGACTAAGAAGCCTTATTTTTCTTGATGCATCCTGACGTTCTTGTTCATATTCATAGTTAGTGATTAGAGTTGCTGTTGGGTGATCTGTGTTGTCTGTTCCAATATTAATCTTTATAGTTGTATCGCCCGAAGTTTGACTTATCTCGTAATGATGTGTTCCACTAATATTAGAATACTTGTCATTAATATGAGAAAGAAATTGATTTTGATTCTTTGGCCACTGATGATACCTGTCAGTAATGTCATTAACCATAAGTACTATCCAATGCAGTTCTGGGTCATCATATAACTTGTCTGCAATCATCTCTGGTGTTTCGCCCTCTTTAACATCATAGGTATCAAAAAATAAAGTGTTGACTTTTACTTTAGAACGAATTGCAACTCGTTTTAATAAATTAGTTACAAGTTTGTAATTTTCATTTCCAACAGAGTCGTAAATAGTTAAAGGAAATTGTGCAAAATACATTTTTTAGAACCCCTGTGCAATTTGGTCTTTGGTGATGATTTCCATTTCTTTAAACTTCAAAGAAATTTTTGTTGTTTGTGGAACTCCACCTTCATATGCAACAAACCTATCTGCACCATAACTTACGTCCATTGATTCTAATGCACAAGTTGATATTTTATTGAGGTGTTCGTTCATTCCATTTTTGTACATATATCTTATGTTAAAGAAACTTGGTATTTCCATTTCTCTAAAAGTTCCATCTGTGTACTTAGATGCCATATGAAATTTAAATTGCATTACAATTTCTTTTATTGTTTCAGCTTCTTCCTCACTTTTTGGTATGAAAGTAAACTCATATGAGAACTCTCTTCTTCCAATACCCTCAAACATCAGTTCCATTTTTGGAGTCCTAACTGCACCTTTTTCTAATGCAACTAACGCAGTAGCGCCAGGGGCTACGGCATCAGCTACTTTAAGTAGTCCAGCTTCCGAACCCTTTCCTAACTCGTTCAATGCACCTTTTAAAGCAGTGCTTCCATCTGCATCACCTCGACCAGCAAATGCGTCTAATGCGCCTGCAGCTGCACCAGCTAATGCACCAATTTCTTGTTCTCCAAATTTTGAGTTGTAACTAACAGATATCGAAGCAGGCATATACAACGCAATCATAGTTGATATTCTGGTTGTCGCACCTCTTGACAGTTGGATTGAATTACTACTGCCACCTGCACCTTCACGTTTTCTACCAGCTGCACGAACTCTTTCTTTTTCTTTTTCTAAATTGTCAATTGCTTTTTGTTGTGCTGCATCTGTGCCACCATAACTATTTTTAACTTCTTTTTGAAGTTCTGCTATTTTATTTTCGCCCTTTGACGATTTTAATTTTGCTTTGTTTTGTTCTAAAATTTCAAATATAACATAATGACCTTGTTGGTCATCACCTTCAACACCAGCAGGATACGCAAGATTTTTAGTGCAAAACTTTGATTGTTGTCGTTGTGCTAATTGAGCAGCTGGGCCAGTGAGGGGGTTTGTACCAAATATATCACCTACAATATTATTTAAACCGTTGACAGCAACTTTGTTTGCTGATCTGGCTACGTTTGCAGTAACCGCATTTTTTATACCATCTAATATTGCCATAGTTCTTCCTTATATATACTATTTATAAGTTATGTCATACTCAGGTCGTTATATTCCAAAAAATCCCAAAAAATATAAAGGGGATTACTCTCAAGTTATTTATCGTTCTCTCTGGGAACGTAGGTTTATGGTCTATTGCGACTCCAGTGATTCTATTATTGAATGGGGCAGTGAAGAAATCATTATACCTTATTTATCACCTTGGGACGGAAAAATACACAGATATTTCCCAGATTTTTATATAAAAACAAAACAACATGACGGAAGCATCAAAAAGTTTATTATAGAAGTTAAACCTAAAGCTCAATGCAAACCACCACCATCTCAACCCAAGAGAAAAACTAAACGATGGTTCAACGAAGTTAAAACGTGGGGTATAAACGAAGCAAAATGGAAATACGCAAATGAGTGGTGTCTAGACAATAATATGGAATTTAAGATACTGACCGAAGATCATCTTAACATTCGTTATAAATAGAGTTATGGCAACTAGCAATTTTATACAATCAGTTAAAGATGAAACAAAAGGAGCAGATCGTTCCGTTAGGTGGTATCGTAATAAAATTAAAGAATTTGGTAAGCCTGTTGCGATGGATTTGATACGAGATGGCAAAAGGAACAAAAGACAATTTTATGGTAAATTGAATATGTTTTTCTATGACCCTAAATTTAAAAAAGAATTGCCTTACTACGATACGTTTCCGCTGGTGTTACCAATAGAAAGATACTCTGATGGGTTTCTTGGTATTAACTTTCATTATCTGCCAATACCATTAAGAGTAAAATTATTGGATAGGCTTATGTCGTTTGCAAATAGTCAAGACCTTGATGAGTCAAGCACCAGAATAGTTGCAGATTATAGCAAACTAAAAAAACTTACCATAGTTAAACCAACTTTGCATAAATACCTATACTCAAGAGTAAAATCACAATTTCGTAGGGTTGATGCAGATGAATTTAAAATTGCGTGTTTGTTACCAGTACAAAGATTTAAGAAAGCATCTTCAGCTGAAGTATGGAAAGATTCTAGGAGTATGATCTAATGGCAGGAAGTCTCGCACAATTTATAGAAACAGCCGCGTTTGGTGTTCTTAACGATGTATTGTCTGGGTTTCATTCTCAAAACGGTTACGCAGTACCCAACAGATTCGAAGCAGTAATCATTCCACCAACAGGAATAGCAAGAAATTCTTCTTCAACTTTTCTTCAAAAAATTGGTTTAGATAAAGGCCCAACTACTGCTAGACAAGTATCGTTGCGTGTAGAGGGAATTACTTTGCCAGGGCGAAACTTAAACACTCTTGACGATACAAACATATATGGGCCAACAAGGTCGATTGTTGATGGAGTAACTTACGCAGAAGATATATCAGTATCATTTCAAGCAAGTTCTGATCTTGCTGAAAGAAGGTTCTTTGAGGAATGGCAAAAACTAGCATTTAGTGAAAAGACTTGGAACGTAGGATACTACAACGACTACATTGCTCAAATTGATTTGTATTTATTAGACAGACAAGACAAACGAAGATTTGGAGTAAAACTTTGGGAGTGTTTTCCAAAGACAATTGAGGCAACTGAATTAAATCAAGCTACAAACAATGAAATCATAAAGAATACAGTAAGTTTTACTTTTAGATATTGGACGCAACTTGATATTAATGCTCAGGCAACAAGTATAACTGATAGAATAGTAAATACGTTTACTGGAACAGTTGAAAGAAAAATAACAGGATCGATACCAAAGATACTGAATAGATTATAAAGCGAGGACTAAAATTATGGGATTACCTAAATTAAATAGTGCAAATTATGAATTGAGTTTACCATCAACAGGAGCAACAATAAAGTATAGACCGTTTCTTGTAAAAGAACAAAAAGCGTTAATGATTGCTCAAGAATCAGAAGATGACAAGGTGATTGAAAGCACATTTGCTCAAATCATTACTGATTGTGTTGAAGATAAAGTTGATCCATATAAGATGCCAATGTTTGACATTGAGTATGTGTTTCTAAAGATAAGAAGTAAATCTGTTGGAGAAATAGCTGAGTTAAGAGTAACTTGTCCAGATGATGAAGAGACTAAAGTAAATGTTTCAATTCCTCTGGAAGAAGTTGATGTTCAAATGAAAGAAAATCATACGAATGTCATTACTCTTACAGATGATATCAGTGTTATAATGCGGTATCCTTGTCTTGGTGATATGAAAGGTTTTAATGCACTTGGAGAAACAAAGTCGTTGTTCGAAATGGTAAAGAGATGCATACATGAAGTTCACGATGGAGAAGAAATATATCGTAGAGTTGATATGTCCGAAAAAGATTTAGAAGATTTTATTGACAGTATGTCATCAAAAAACTTTGAATCCGTTGGTGAGTTTTTTTCAAGTATGCCCAAATTATCATATGACCTTGA